>Ga0209291_1000798_pt1 | contig 29694 bp, 26 predicted proteins | sample GOMGulsemesocosm_FD_184633 | JGI IMG/M metagenome (GOLD analysis project Ga0209291, IMG submission 184633) | Methane-oxidizing microbial communities from mesocosms in the Gulf of Mexico - GOM9B Gulf of Mexico (SPAdes) (version 2) | ecosystem: Environmental > Aquatic > Marine > Cold seeps...
ACCCAACTCAGTGGCAGCCCAGTCGACACGTTGCTCTGCGGTCATCTCCTCTAGCTGAGCATTAACCACAGCTAAAGCTGCTTTCTGGCTCGCCTTATCTAACGTTAATAATTCATCTAGGTTCAATCTAGCCATGGAAATCTCTCGACGCTATAATTACAGGTTTAATCACTTCACGACGTACCACGAAATCACCGAAACGTTCGTCTGGTAATGCATTGGTTGCCCATTCAGCAATTAATTCATCAAGAATCGTTAAGATCTCAGTTTCACCAATATTCTCACGATACATCTTGTTTAAACGCATGCCGTTATTCTTCGCGCCCAAATACATATTGTATTTGCCCGGACCTTTACCAACAAAGCCAACTTCCGCTAAAAATGGACGACCACAACCATTGGGACAACCTGTCATACGCATCACAAAGTGCTCGTCAGGAATACCGTGTTTTGTTAGCAAACCCTCAACTTTAGTCACCAATGATGGTAAATAACGTTCTGCTTCAGCCATTGCTAACGCACATGTCGGCAGTGCAACACACGCCATTGAGTTCAAGCGTTGCTGACTTAATTCGTCAGAGTACAGACCATATAAACGTGCGAGACGTTCGATTTGTTCTTTATCTTGCTCTGCTACACCGGCAATGATTAAATTTTGGTTGGCTGTCATTCTAAAATCACCTTGGTGGATCTTAGCAATTTCAACTAACCCTGTTTTAATTGGATGTGTTTCGGTATCAACAATACGGCCATTTTCAATAAATAGAGTTAAATGCCATTTATTATCAACGCCTTTGATCCAGCCAAAACGATCTCCACGAGTGGTAAATTCAATTGCTTTTGGTGCTTCGAACTTAATACCTGAGCGTAGTTCGACTTCTGCGCGGAATTTATCCACACCGTTATCTTCAAGTGTATATTTCAAGCGAGCACGTTTACGATCAGTACGGCAACCCCAATCACGTTGTACTGTTAATACCGCTTTCGCGATTTCAACTGCATCTTCTGGTTTTACAAAACCAAAATCATCGGCCAAACGCGGGAAAGTATTCACATCACCATGCGTTGTTCCCATGCCTCCACCAACTAATACATTGAAGCCTGCTAATTTACCGTTATCACCAACCGCTACAAAGTTTAAGTCATTAGCGTGAATATCTACATCATTGTGTGGCGGGATAGCAACTGCAATCTTAAATTTACGCGGTAAATAAGTTGGTCCATACATAGACTCAACCTCATTACTATGCACTTTTTCACCGTCTAACCAGAGTTCTGCATACGCATTGGTGTTTGGTAATAAGTCATCACTTAAACGAATTGCCCACGCATAAGCTTCTTGATGTAATGCTGATTCAACTGGATTTGGCGTACACATTACATTACGGTTCACATCACCACATGCCGCAATCGAATCTAAGTTAACCGACCCCAACGCTTGGATAAGTGGTTTCACTTGTGGCTTTAAAATACCGTGATACTGAAACGTTTGACGCGTCGTTAAGCGGATGCTGCCATAAATAGTTAAATCACTGGCAATACGATCGATCTCGAGCCATTGTTCAGGGCTACAAATACCACCAGGAACACGTGCTCGTAACATAAAGCTATGACGAGGTTCTAATTTTTGTTTCTGACGTTCGGCACGAATATCACGATCATCTTGTTGATAGAAGCCATGGAATTTCGTTAATTGCATATCATCATCTGACAGCCCGCCAGTGATTTGATTCGCAAGACCTTCAGCAATGGTGCCACGTAAAAGGTTACTTTCCGTTTTAATGCGTTCGTTAACCGCTAATTTCTTGTCGCTCATCAGTAAACATCCCTCTGATAACGTTTATTTCGACGTAGTTCAGCGACATACTCTTCTGCTTCACTACGCACTAATTTACCTTGTTCTGCTACAATCTCGATCAATGCTTCATTCACATCTTTCGCCATTCTATCGCCATCACCGCAAACATAAACATGTGCACCTTGTTCTAACCAAGTATACAGTTCTGCGGCATTTTCACGTAAACGGTCTTGTACATAAATCTTCTCGGCTTGGTCGCGTGAGAACGCTACATCCATCTTAGTCAATAGACCCGATTTCAAGTAGTCCTGCCATTCAGTTTGATACAAGAAGTCATCAGTAAAGTGTTGGTTACCAAAAAATAACCAGTTATTTCCTGCAGCTTCACGTACATCACGTTCTTGTACAAAGGCACGGAATGGTGCAATTCCAGTACCAGGACCAATCATGATCACAGGTGTATCATCATTATTTGGTAAACGGAAGTTATCGTTATGCTCAACAAAGACTTCAACTTCAGCCCCTTCTTCAAGACGTTGAAGGAAACCAGAAGCACCACCAATGCGTTGCTCACCACTTTGCTGATAATCAACTACTGCAACCGTTAAATGAACTTCGCCTTCTGCTTCATTAGGACTTGAGGCGATTGAATAAAGACGTGGTGTTAACTTGCGTAAACCACTAAGCAATTGCTCTGCTGTTAATTTTGCTTTCTTTTCGTCAATCACATCTAAGATTTGGCGACCATAACAATAGTGACGTAACGCTGTTTTATCATCGAGTAATTTTGCTAATTTTTTCGAACCCGATATTTCAGCATAAGCCTGAATGAAGCTTGGATAACTCTGGGTTAATTCGAAACGATTAATCAGAGCATCACGTAAACTTTCAGTTTCATTCGCCACGGTAACGGTTTGTGTTCCATCTAATTCCAGTTGTTCTAAAATAGCATCGACAAGGATTGGATCATTCTTAAACCAGATCCCTAATGCATCACCAGCCTGATAGCTTATCCCGGAATCTTCTAACGCAATCTCAACATGACGAATGTCTTTACCTGAGAAACGTCCAGTAATCTTTTGATTCACTAATAATTCGGTTTTAAATGGCTTCTTTTTAGAATAAGAATTCGCGACATGATTCGTCGCTACAGCGGCAATAGGAGCAGTATCAGTGGTCGCTTCTTTTAACGTTGTTTTAACAGCTGTAAGCGCCAATTCACTCCATATTGCAACCGCGTCATCATAATCAACATCGCAGTCTGCACGAGCAACGACAGCTTCAGCACCAAGGGCTGCTAAGCGTTCATCAAACTCTAATCCCGTTTGGCAATAAAATTCATAACTTGAATCACCTAATGCACAAACACTATATTTAAGTTCAGGTACTTTAGGCGCTTTCTTAGAGGCCAAGAACTCATGAAAGGTAATAGCATCATCAGGGGCTTCGCCCTCACCATTCGTACTCGCAACAATCAGCAAGTGCGATTCTGTTTTCAATTCTTTGGCTTTATAATCTGCCATATTAACAAGTCGGACTGGAATACCTTGCGCTTGTGCCTGTTCATAAAGCTCTTCCGCTACGCCTTTAGCATTACCGGTTTGTGAACCAAATAAAATAGTCACACGTTGAGTAGGTTGAGAAACAGCTCCTTGCGCTTGTACTTGACCTCCAGATGCTTGACTTATCCCTGCCAAATACCCACTGACCCACGCGGTTTGCGTCGGAGACAAATCATTAAGTGCTAATTGCAATTTCGATAACTGCAGTTCACTCAACGGACTCGTCAATGATGATAGTTCCTTTAATAGCATATTACGGCTTCCACTGTGCTGAATTAATTAAAGGTTAACGACTGTTAAGGATAACCACAAAGAATAAATAATGATTTTTTATTCCTTTTTGTTATATGCAAACTACTTGGCTTGAGTATATATAACAAATAAACCACAAACATTATTAACATACCGCCTACCTAGGCTTAACATTAGCAGTTCAATTAAAGCTGTTTACATGGCAAAATAGTGGTTTATAAACACCATTAGCAGGATGAACAAATGGCAACTTATTTACTAACACAGTTAAATGAACAAGGCGTATTAACCTTAACCCTTAACCGATTAAATAAGCTCAATGCATTTAATAGTACATTTTATACTGAGCTAACCGAGGCTTTTAGCCAGGCCGATACTAACCCTGCAGTGCGCGTAGTGATACTTAGAGGTTCAGAGAATTGTTTTTGTGCGGGTAATGATATGGCCGACTTCATGAACGGGATGGACTTTTCTAAAGACCAGCCATTAGTACAATACATGCTTACCTTATTACATTTCACCAAACCAGTGATTGCGGCTGCAGCTGGCCCAGCTGTTGGTATTGGTACGACAATGTTAATGCACTGTGACCTAGTTTACCTTGCCGAGAACACTGTACTTCGCTTACCATTTACAGATCTTGCAGCTGTGCCTGAATATGCCGCAAGTCTGATATTACCCCGAATGGCGGGCCATCAGCGAGCATCTGAAATGATGTTGCTTGCCGACAAATTTGATGCACAAACAGCATTAGAAATTGGTCTTGCTAATAAAGTATTACCTGCGGATGAATTATTTGCGATGGCAGAAAAAAGCGCCTTAAAGCTCGCAGCTAAAGCCCCTGCTTCATTACGTAACACCAAAAAATTAATGAAAGCTGAGTTAATTAGCCAGATAGAAAAAGTGATCCATATTGAGCTAGCGCATTTCTCGACAGCACTTGAAAGCGAAGAATCAAAAGAAGCAGTGAGCGCATTTATGCAAAAACGTAAACCAGATTTCTCACGATTCAATTAACAGATCAGATTTGTACTAACAGCCCAAGTTAACACCCATTTATAGATACCTATTTAGATACTAACAAATACAGTTATAAATAAGACACAAATAGAACAGAAAATTACGCTTTGTTTTCTGTTCTACTTTACCTCTCTAGATGGTCAGCGCATAATTAAGCCTTATACATGTTTATATTCCAATGAATATTAACAACCTATCTTGAGTTGTTAATTATACCCCCCGCTTTTCGCGGCATATATACGGTGTAATAACATGTCATTCTTATATTTAACGCGGTAAATAATTATGATAACAAACAGTGATGGTTATATTCAGCTTATCCATTTTTTAGCTGACAACTTAGCTATTTTTGAAAACCATAGCCAACAGAACGCTTCAACAACAGATACAATTGGGGATATTTTTTCTGAACATATCGCCAGTAATACTATGACTGTTTGTAATCAACATCAGCAGCTTACTGAAAAGCACCGCTTTGTGATTATCCGTGAAATAGACGCGATTGTCGGTGATTTAGAAGAAGTATTATCAAGTGCTTGGGATGTACCGCCAAGTAATGAACAAATGGCATTTATCGAAGAGTTTGTAGGTTTAATGAAGAATCTATTTGATAGTGAAATATCTAAATTAGTATAAGTGTCCTAACGTATTAAATTAAGCTTAATAAAAAGCCAGCTCATATTATATGCGCTGGCTTTTATAGTTATGATAACGCTATATTATGCTTTTAAACAGCGTTCGCCACGTGCGATACCACAAACACCACTTCGAACCACTTCAACAATCTCAGTATGCGATGCTAATGTTTCGATGAAAGCATCAAGTTTGTCGCTATCACCCGCTAGTTGCACTGTGTATAAAGAATCTGTGATATCAACAATTTGACCACGGAAAATATCTGATGTGCGCTTCACTTCTGCACGAACAAAACCTGCAGCTTTTACTTTAATAAGTAATAGCTCACGCTCAATATGCGCACCTTCAGTCAAATCACTCACTTTTAATACATCAATCAGCTTATTTAATTGCTTCATGATTTGTTCAATCACAGCACGGTCACCGTTCGTGACTAACGTCAAACGTGATAATGTTTCATCATCTGTCGTTGATACAGTCAGAGATTCAATGTTATAACCACGTTGTGAGAACAGACCAACGATACGTGACAAAGCACCCGATTCATTTTCTGTTAATATTGAAATTATACGTCTCATGATGTGGTTTTCTCCGTCTTACTTAAATACATATCGTCCATTGCGCCATATTTAATTTGCATCGGATATACATGTTCTTCTGGATCAATAATAATATCCATAAATACAACACGATTTTTATTTTCTTCCGAGAAGCACTCAGCAAACGCATTATCAAGATCTTCAGGTTTACTTACCTGAATACCAACGTGATGATAAGCTTCTGCTAATTTAACAAAATCAGGCATAGACTCCATATAAGAATGAGAATGACGACCATCATAGAACATTTTCTGCCACTGCTTAACCATGCCTAGCGCACCGTTATTCAGGGTAATAATCTTCACCGCAATACCATACTGTAGGCATGTAGATAGCTCTTGAATGTTCATTTGAATTGAACCATCGCCCGAGATACAACATACAACTTTTTCTGGGTGTGCAATTTTAGCACCCATAGCTGCTGGGAAACCAAAGCCCATCGTGCCGAGACCACCAGAGTTGATCCATTGACGCGGTTTATCATACGGATAGTACAAGGCACCAAACATTTGATGCTGACCTACATCCGAGGCAATAATCGCTTTACCCTCTGTATGTTTATATAAGCCTTCGATAACGGCTTGCGGTTTAATTGACGAACCTGTTTCATAACTTAAGCATTGCTTAGTACGCCAGCCATCAATTTCTTTCCACCACGTACCACGCTCTTCCTTATTGGCCGTAACTTGCAGTTCATCAATAATCTCTAGCATCTGCTCAACAACCACTTCGATAGAACCAACAATTGGAATATCTGCATGGACTGTTTTCGAAATTGACGTTGGATCGATATCTACATGAATGATTTTGGCGTCTGGACAAAATTTATCAATCGCATTCGTTACACGATCATCAAAACGTGCACCAAGGCAAATAATAAGATCCGAGTTGTGCATCGTCTTATTCGCTTCAAACGTACCATGCATGCCTAACATGCCGATATTTTGTGGGTGTGTGCCTGGGAATATACCCAGTCCCATCAAAGTATTCGTTACCGGTAGGTTTAGCTGTTCAGCAAATTTCAGTACTTGCGCTTCAGCATTTGCAATAACTGCACCGCCACCAACATACAACACTGGTTTTTTCGCAGTGGCAATCGCTTTAACCGCTTTACGTATTTGTCCTTTATGACCCGATTTAACAGGATTATATGAACGCATAGAGACGTTTTCAGGGTATTTGTACGGAAATTTCAATAATGGATTTTGCGTATCTTTTGGTAAATCAATCACTACAGGCCCAGGACGACCTGTTGATGCGATATAATACGCTTTTTTGATTGCATCAGGAATATCAGCAGCAGTTTTACATAAAAAGCTGTGCTTCACGACAGGACGAGAAACGCCCATCATGTCCGTTTCCTGGAATGCATCGTTACCGATCATTGAGGTAGGAACCTGACCTGATAAAACAACAAGAGGAATCGAGTCCATATATGCTGTTGCAATACCTGTAATACAGTTTGTTGCACCTGGTCCAGATGTAACAAGGACCGTACCAACTTTCCCTGTTGAACGTGCATAACCATCTGCAGCATGTACTGCTGCTTGCTCATGACGCACTAAAAAATGTTCAATTTGACTTGATTCGAATAACGCATCATAAATATCAAGAACAGAGCCACCAGGATAACCGAAGATATGCTCAATACCTTCATCTTCCAGTGAGCGGATTACCATTTCGGCACCAGACAACATTTCCATAAGCAGGCCCTCCCGGCCCATATCCTAATTCTAGTTTGACAACTGTCCACATTGTAACAAATTGGTTACAAGTTTAAACTTCCCATTGAATTAGATTTAACTTTATTTTTATTGGTTTATTTATTGAAATTAACAAAATAAAATCATCTTTAAAAGTGATATGAGAAATTAAATATCAAAAAAATTCATCATCATCTCTAATAACGATATATTTCGGTCTGAAATTAGGAGGGAACAAAGAAGGTTTAATTATCAAGTGACTGATTTAAAATAATAAAATATACATATTAAGATATTAGTCATGTAATAGCATAGCTCAACGTAAAAACAACCCACTTAAAAAATAACTAAATTAATGAAAGGTATTTAATTATGCCAATGGTTGCTCAATCATTTCAATGACCATATTTTCATTTCGGTTCGCCAACCACATATTTAATGTTGATAATGACATCGGTTTTGCGTACCAATATCCCTGTACCTTAGAGCAACCTTGCTTTAACAAAAATTCAGCTTGCTCGATCTGTTCAATACCTTCACCGAGTAATTCTAGTTTTAAAGCGTCACCCATCGCACAAATACCTTTGACAATATTCTGACTACGCTCTGAATCAACGACACCTTCAATAAAACTACGATCGAGCTTAATGCCATGAAATTGAAATTTGTGTAGGTAGCTAAATGAAGAATAACCGGTACCAAAATCATCAATCCATAATTTAATACCTAAATTATTTAATTCACGTAAGACACGTAAATTATGACTGTCTGCATTCATTAATGTTGTTTCAGTGATCTCAAAATGGATCTGACTCGGTAATAACGAATAACAAGCCAAAATACTTCTAACATTATGTACAAAAGCACGATCAGCAAGTTGCTGTGGCGCAATATTAATGGCAATAAAGTAATCAGGATTACTCACCTGCAACAAAGACAAATCACTACAAACCTGCTTAATAATCCACTGTCCCATAGGCACAATAAGACCGGTTTTCTCTGCAACAGGAATAAAGTCATCGGGTGGTACCAAGCCTCGAACCGGATGATTCCAACGAATTAACGCTTCAAATCCCAGTTCCTTTTCTGTGGCGATATCAATAACGGGTTGATAATAAATTTCAAACTCTCCCTTACTAATCGCCGTATTAATCTCTTGCTCTAGGTTTACTCGATACTCTAATTCTCGCATGTATTCCGGTTTGAAAAAGGCAACGCCATGCTTTCCAGACGCCTTTACTTTGTACATTGCCATGTCTGCTTTTCTCAGTAATGCATCGCTACAAGTACCATGTTCAGGACTGATACTGACACCAATACTGACACCAATAGATATACTCTCACCAGACAACTCAATTTTTCGGCGAACGTTTTTCAGCAGTTTGTGCAAGATAGGCGCGATATCGTTGACTTCTGAAATACCCATAATGAGAATAGCAAACTCATCGCCACCAATACGGAAAATATTTGTCTTATACAAATTCGGTTGTGGTGTGTTATCTAACGATAATTTAATACGTTGCGCTATGATTGCGATAACTTGATCGCCCACTTTATGGCCTAATGTATCATTGATATTTTTAAGGTCGTCTAAATCCAGAATACATAACGCAACCTTACCTTTTCCCATACTCGCATCAAGTTTCTCTAAAAATTTAAAGCGATTAGCTAACCCAGTGCCACTATCTAAATAAGCCGATAGGTCCAGCTCTACAAGTTGCCCTTGCAGGTTATGTAGTTCCAAATTTATTTTCCGCAAAGTCCGCTTATAACGATACGCCTTATAGGCACACACCACCCCCATGACACTAGCAAGCACGGTAATAATTGGTGAACTCTGAATACTCATACTTACATGGTACAGTTCTAATAAAAAGAACCAGGCAATATCACTGGAAAACATTAAAATATAAAAACAAGAAAATAACGCAAGTAAGCCACCTAATACAATTGAGGTGAATATTACTTTACGCCATTGACGCGAATAATTTTTGGTATTAAGCCTGTTCATATTAGCACTATCCATTGTTACCAATCTGCTTACCCATATTGAGTTAAGATTAGTCTAGATAAATAACAATGGCGTGAATAATTTACGACGTTTAGTAAGAAATAGTCGAAAGTGTTAGAGCAATAAATATTACTAAGTAATAAATATGATCAAGAAATAGTACTCCCGCTGTGAGCAATAAAAAAATGTACAACGGGATTAATCATGAGAAGTGTAAAGACTTAAGACTTTACATTTTTTCCTTTTTTTACAGTGCTATACATACTTTCGATCAAGCTACTATAACGTTCCTGAATAACTTTACGCTTTAATTTAAGTGTTGGTGTTAACTCACCTTTTTCATTGGTAAAAGGTGACGCCATCAACTTAAATTTTTTCACTTGCTCAAACTTAGCCAGCTCTTTCTGCATCTCTTTAACACGCTCATCGAGTAACTCAACAATCTTGGTATGTTTAAGTAATTCAACATAGGATTCATATTTTAGATTAAGCATTTTAGCGTGCTCTTCAATCGCTTCTTGGGCTGGAACAATCAACGCAGAAGCATATTTTCTTGCATCAGCAAATACGGCGACTTGCTCAATGAAGCGATCACGACCTAACGTACCTTCAATTAACTGAGGGGCGATATATTTACCGCATTCAGTTTTCATTAAGTCTTTCAAACGGTCTGTAATATATAAGTAGCCATTTTCATCAATCGCGCCAGCATCACCTGTTTTTAACCATTCACCATCAAATGTTTTTGCTGTTTCTTCTGGTTTATTAAAGTAACCGCGCATGACCGTCGGACTTTTTATCAAAATTTCATTTTCATGACCCAATTTCACTTCAATGCCTGGTAGAACCGACCCGATAGAGCCTAATTTAAAATCTTTAGAATAACAGCTTACTGTAGCAACAGTTTCTGTCATGCCATAACCGTATTTAAGATGGATGCCGATTGCTTGAAAGAATAAATTAACTTCATCATCAAGCTTTGCACCAGAACAAGGGAAGAAACGTACCTTACCACCAAATACTGCGCGTAATTTGGTGAATACTAATTTATCGGCAATTGCATGTTGTAATTTCAATAGCGGTGATACAAGCGTACCCGCTTGTTGTGCTTCAAAACGTTTCTTACCAATAGCGACAGCCCAATGAAATAATTTTTTACGTGCCGTGGGAGCATTCTCAACTTTATTCATCATCGTAGTATGAATTTTTTCATACAAACGAGGTACTGCGCACATCACTGTAGGCTGGGTATCAGTTAAACCTTTTTGGATTCTTGCCGGATCTTTAAGATACGTATTTTCAGCTCCCCAAAATAATGTATTAAACGTCCAAATACGTTCAAATACATGACTTAACGGTAAGAATGCTAATGAAATATCATGTTCTTCTAAACGTGTTTCCGGCTCATTCACAGCCAATGCAGCTTGAATGTTCGCATAATCAAGCATCACACCTTTCGGCTCACCTGTCGTACCAGAGGTATATATTAACGTAACGAGATCATCGGTTTTTGCATTATCAATACGGTGTTCTAATGCTATCGATGATGAACTACCAGGGGTGAACACCAGCATATCGGCATAGGCAACCACGCGGGGATCATCGGGTAAAGTGACAGTTGAAGAAAAAACAATAAGCAACCGCAGTGATTCACACTTATCAAGTAATGGCAGTGCAAGTTTTAATTCAGCTTTATCACCAATAAACATACAGGTAATCTTAGCATCGTTAATAATGTACTCTGCTTGTGATGCCGTACTACTTGGATAAAGCGGCACAGAAACAGCACGGCACTGCTGTAAAGCCAGATCGGCAATCGTCCATTCAGGTAAATTATTTGACCAAATACCAACTTTATCCTGAACTTTAAGTCCACGGTTAAGCAAATTATTTGCAAGTCCTTCAATACGCTCGCCCATCTGTTTCCAGCTAATGCGATCCCAGCCTGTTTTCGTTTTACTTTTCAGGGCTGTTTTATCTTGATATTTCTCAATCCTTGCAAGGATCTGGTTTACGAAATGCTGACTCATGTCTATTTCTCATGTTAATTCGGGCGCAAACAAACTCGGCTTACACTTGTAAGCCTGAGAGGGTAGCTTGTAAAATTTCATTTGTAAAATAAATGAAGATTTTATAACCTATTTAACACTCAAAAAGCTAATAATACCGTTACTTTAATTAAAAATCGGATCATATCGCCGAAATTTATAACATATTCGGTCACAAATATATCTAATGACTGGCTAGATGTGACCAACTATCTAATGGCTCATCACAGGCTCTTTCAACTAAGGAAATATCGATCCCCATATCCGTTAGCTCTTTTAGTGTCAGGTCATCTGCAAGCTCAACCATCTCACCTTGTTCATTTTTAAATAACATATCCCACCTCATGATCAAAAACCTATTTTAAGTGTGGCATAGATCAAGAAAAGGTCTAATATTCCTACTTCATAAGGTGAAGCTCTATTTATCCTATAATACAAGGAACTTCCCCTCCTCCACGAATCAGTTATATAGTCAATCGACGCCAAGGTGCAGCCTCAGAGGCGGCCCTGTATATAAATTAATTGACAAAAAACGACCAAGCCTGTAAAGATTAAGACATAAGATTAATTTATACATATAGATGGCTATTTATCGCAAGCTAAGAATAATACGCGGCGCAGAGATACTTTTATATGTAACGGCAATTGAAGGATTCATAATGTCAAACCAGGTTATTATTTTTGATACGACCTTGAGGGATGGAGAGCAAGCATTATCAGCGAGCTTAACCGTAAAAGAAAAGTTACAAATAGCCTTTGCACTTGAACGTTTAGGTGTTGATGTAATGGAAGTTGGTTTTCCAATTTCATCACCTGGTGATTTTGAGTCCGTGCAGACGATCGCACGTAATATTAAAAACAGCCGTGTTTGTGCCCTATCTCGTGCATTAGAAAAAGACATTGATGCTGCAGGACAAGCGCTTTCTGTTGCGAAAGACTTCCGTATTCATACCTTCATTTCAACATCTGACATTCATGTAAAAAGCAAACTAAAACGTAGTTTTGATGATGTTCTAGAAATGGGTCGCCACGCCATTAAACATGCGCGTCGCTACACCGATGACGTAGAGTTTTCTTGCGAAGATGCAGGCCGTACCCCTATAGATAACCTATGTCGAATGGTTGAAGAAGCGATTAAAGCTGGTGCAACGACGATTAATATCCCCGATACAGTTGGTTATACTGTGCCATCGCAATTCGGCGGCATCATCACTAATTTATTCAATCGAGTCCCGAATATTGATCAAGCTGTGATCTCGGTACATTGTCACGATGATTTGGGTCTCTCTGTAGCTAACTCAATTGCAGCAGTTGAACAAGGCGCACGTCAAATCGAGTGCACGGTCAATGGTATTGGTGAACGAGCAGGTAACTGTTCATTAGAAGAAATTGCAATGATCTTGCAAACACGCCAAGATTTATTAGGTAAGACCACCAATATTAACCCGCAAGAAATTTACCGTACCAGCCAATTAGTCAGTCAACTCTGCAACATGCCAGTACAGGCTAATAAAGCAATTGTTGGTGCTAATGCATTTTCACATTCCTCAGGTATTCACCAAGATGGTGTGTTAAAAGCAAAAAATACCTATGAAATTATTACCCCAGAAAGCATTGGTCTAACGCAAAACAAATTAAACCTAACCTCACGTTCAGGTCGTCATGTGATCAAACATCGTATGGCAGATCTTGGCTATACCGACCAAGATTATAATCTTGATGAACTGTACGAAAGCTTTTTGCAATTGGCCGATAAAAAAGGCCAAGTATTCGATTATGATCTTGAAGCGTTAATCTTCTTTAATAATTTGCACGAAGATGAAGAACACTTTAAATTAGATTATCTCAGTGTTCAGTCCGGTTCTGGTGTGAAATCAACCGCTACTATTAGCTTGATCTCACAACTAGAAACAACAGATAAGTCTTGCACAAATACTGAAGCTGCGATTGGTAACGGTCCGGTTGATGCTGTTTATAAATGTTTAAGTCGTATTTCAGGTTTCGATATCGATATCGCCAAATACCACATTACAGCAAAAGGGGAAGGTAAAGACGCTCTGGGTCAAGTCGATATAGTCGCGACGTATGAAGGCCGTAAATTCCACGGCATCGGCTTAGCCACAGATATCATTGAATCTTCGGCACTGGCTTATATCCACGTAATGAATAATATCCATCGCTCAAACGCGGTAGAACAACAAAAACTAAAAAAACAAAATCAATAATATAGAGAAGGCGGCTAAGGATGACTGTAACAAAACACAATATTGCTGTATTACCAGGTGACGGTATCGGTCCAGAAGTAATGGCGGAAGCAATTAAAGTACTTGCTGCTGTGCAAAGTAAGTTTAATTTAGAACTAACGTATGATTTTAATGACGTTGGTGGTATTGCTATCGATAACCACGGTACTCCATTACCAGCAAGCACACTCACTGCGTGTGAAAATTCAGATGCCATCTTATTCGGCTCTGTAGGTGGTCCAAAATGGGAAGGACTACCACCACAAGAGCAACCAGAACGTGGTGCATTATTACCATTGCGTGGCCACTTCAAGCTCTTTTGTAACCTACGTCCAGCAAAAATTTATGCAGGCTTAGAAAAATTCTCACCACTGCGTGCAGATATTTCAAACAACGGTTTTGACGTAGTCGTAGTACGTGAATTAACAGGTGGTATTTACTTCGGTTTACCAAAAGGTAACAAAGGCGAAGGGGCTGAAGAAACTGGTTTTGATACGATGTTATATAGCCGTGCGGAAGTTGATCGTATTGCTCGCATCGCCTTTGAAGCAGCGAAACTACGTGGTAATAAAGTAACCTCTGTTGATAAAGCTAACGTACTCGCAACATCTGTTTTATGGCGTAAAGTGGTACTAGAAGTCGCACAGGATTATCCAGAAGTTGAACTAGAACATATCTATGTCGATAACGCAGCAATGCAGTTGATCAAAGATCCATCGCAATTCGATGTACTACTTTGTGGCAACTTATTCGGTGATATCATCTCGGATGAATGTGCAATGATTACAGGTTCGATGGGTATGTTGCCGTCTGCAAGTATGAACGATTCTGATTTTGGTTTGTACGAACCAGCAGGTGGTTCAGCACCTGATATAGCAGGTAAAGGAATTGCGAATCCAATTGCACAGATCTTATCTGCGGCAATGATGCTACGTTACTCATTAAAACAAGAAGAAGCAGCACAAGCGATTGAGCAAGCGGTTTCATTTGTTTTAGAAGAAGGTTATGCAACGGGCGATTTACACAGTGCTGAAAATACTAAACCAGTACAAAACACGGCACAAATGGGTGACTTAATTGCCGCTAAAGTTAGTGCTTAATATTTAATATAGTAACTCAAATTAGTCATGAACATTATACTTTTTTAATAAGGTAAATGGTTATAACGAACAAGGCCGATAGTGATAGTCACCATCGGCCTTTTTATTGGATTATCATGTTATCTGGCTTTATTTATAACTCAAATATAAATAAAGATGACTAAGTCAAACTGGTAAATTCAACACCTATTTGATAAATATCTCCGTCACTATCAACCCGTGTTACCTTCGCTTCAGCCTGTAGAGGCGGAACACGTGAATCGCCAGTCGGTAGAAAAATACTGACGCTATCATTCAATGAAAAATAGCTTTCAGGTACATCTAACGACATTCCACTGGCGCTTAAATCACGACAGATAGCGGTAACATTCTTTTCTTTATCCGTTACCTGAACCGGTGAGTCGATTAACATCCGATGATAACTACGTCGTTCTAAGTTAGCTTTTAGCACATCAATATCCCTCTTATTGCTATAGTTTATAAATGTTATCAAGTTATAAATAATCTAAAACTATGAATTGTTTTATCTTGTTTTGAGTATAGTCATCATTTATTAACTCGGCGTTGTATAACAACAATAATGAGATCCAAATAACTATTTGATTATAAAAGTCAGCTAGCAGTCCAACATGCCTTTATCGACAATAAAGTCGATGATCTGCTGCAAGCCAATTTCCTTTTTCATATTAGTAAATACATACGGCTTATCACCGCGCATACGCTTAGTATCCTGTTCCATCACTTCCAACGACGCGCCAACATAAGGAGCTAAGTCAATTTTATTAATGATTAATAGATCAGAACGAGTAATACCAGGGCCACCTTTACGTGGAATTTTTTCACCTTCAGCAACGTCAATCACATAAATCGTTAAGTCGGCTAATTCAGGACTAAAGGTTGCACTTAAATTATCACCACCACTTTCGACAAATACCACATCGAGCGTTTTGTGTAGCTTAGCTAACTCTTCAACCGCCGCTAGATTCATTGATGCGTCTTCACGGATCGCCGTATGTGGACAACCACCAGTTTCAACTCCGATAATACGATCAGCTTCCAACGCCCCCGCACGGGTTAAGATCTTCGCGTCTTCTTGGGTGTAAATATCATTCGTTACTACTGCGATATTATAAGTATCGCGAATGCTTTTACATAATACTTCTAATAATGCCGTTTTACCTGAGCCTACCGGACCACCAACACCAATACGTAATGGTTGTTTAAATTCTATCATTGCAAATCCTTATGAGCGAAATAATCGCGTATATTGCTGTTCATGTCGGCAGCTCGCCATCACCTGAGCGGGCGTGAAACTACCAATATCTTGATCGTCTATCGCCAATGCCTGTTGCACAGCGGCAGGGATCATCCCTGCTAATTTCATTAATAATTGCTGGCCATCACTTTGCCCCAATGGCACTAATTTAATGCCAACAACAATAGTATTTTCTAACCAACTCCAGAGATAACCACCCAACGCTTTTTCTAATGGAATGGCCCACTGATTAATAGCCAATGCAAACGCGGCCAGCTGTGTCGTTTCAACGATGTTAGCCAGTTCACTATCGTCCAATGATATGCCTAACCTTGGTAATAGACGGACAAAAGCTAAACCACGCTGTCGCTCTTCTAAACGCATTTCTTTGGTTTCTCTGCTAGCCACTAAATAATCACACCAAGTCTTCGCCTGCTGATGATCCTTGTTGGCTAAACAGCTCTGTAAACGGATAAGAATGGGTAGCTCTAGACTCGCTAAACTTTCGAACATTTGTCCAGATAGCCAATCTTCTAACGTAGCAACATTTGTCACCCAACCTTTCTCAATTGCCCATTCAAGCCCTTGTGAGTAAGTAAAGCCACCCACAGGTAGCGAAGGACTAATCAACTGATAAAGCCGTAATTCAGCTAACATATTATCCATAGCGACTTCCACCCGTGTTGCTGATAATTAATGTTCATGAGGGTGTACGTATTCTTCCTCATTACTATGTGAATGACCACCTGTGGTGCCACCATAAGCCCCCCGTTCAGGTTGGAAGGCCGCCTCCTCAACAGTGACTCCCAAACCTAAACCTATCAACATGTCATCTAATACATGATCATGTTGAAAACGACACCATCCGGCTTCAACTTGCAATGGTACATGGCGGTTACCTAAGTGATAACAGCCTCGAGCAAACAAGGTAGGATCATCACAACGCGCCGTTGAAACCAGCTCTTTTGCGGCAATAACTTCGACAATAAAGTCATCGTCCGTGGTTAATTGTGTACCATGCTCTAATAGCTGACCACGAGGTAAAAACAATCCCGCATCACGGCCATCTTCTAACTGAACCTTAAGACGACTCTTAGTGCGCTGTAACATGGTCAAACACACATAAGCATCAACATAATTAGCTGCTACAGTTAATATTTGCGTTAATTTGATCATTCATATTCCTTATTATAAAATTACGTAGACCAGATCCGCGGTGCGTCAGGCATATAACCAAGCCACGCTTCTCTAACTGCAGACCAGATCTGAACGAAACTCGCCATCATAGGTTCTGTATGTTGCCCCAGCGCCCTAACGACTAATAATCCCTCTAATTCACTGGCACCAAGCAATACCCTATCTCCGAAACGTGCTTGCTGTTCATTGATGACCAGGTTAATACGACTGACAAGTGCGTCATCCACTGGGCTAATATACAAACAGCCCATCATCGGGTAACCCCGTAACGAAGCAGCATAGTCCAGCTGGGTTTTATTCTGCAGTCGTAAATTTTCGGCAAGTAATAATTTACCATCACGAAAAATATGTGTTTGTCCGATAATTTTTCCATGGGTAAAGTCTTCATCTAATACAGGACGACCAAAACACTGCATTTCCCAGCCGATAAAACGGGCATTTCCTTCCAACTTAACATCGGTAGTCAACCTTACCTCTGCACCAGTAAAGAAGATATTTTCCATCGGTAGCCACTCTAAAAAAGCACCGTCAGCGGCAGTTAATTCCTGAGATTGCCACGCTGTATCGCCATTACTGCGATAAAATTTTGTCGCTCCCGGCGTAGTGAGTAACGCATGCGACGCTGAATTGACATTAATATCAAAACTAAGCTGATCACCACCAACGACACCACCAGGAGGATGTAACAGATAGGTATGACACGTTCCCCCTTCAGGGTAAAAGGTTTTCTGCACAGCTAAAGGACCGACTTGCTGGCGCTCAAGCAACCGTGTTTTACCACCTTTCACACCATATTTAAGTCGGATCTCGGCGCGCCAACCTTGCTCACTATCAGGGCGAGAGAACCGAATAGTCGATGGAAAACTCATCAATTTAAGCCCCTAAAAAGGCAACTAATACTCCACTTAAACCCAGCCATGGGCTTAGCCATTTAGCACTTATTTGTCGGCCAATCACAGCACCAAGCGTTAATAAAGCAGCGGCACTGATTAACATACCCGGCACAAATAGCACTAACTGCGCAGCAGGTGCTTCAACACCGTGTGCCCAACCATGGAACAACACCATGACTACTGCTGCACTCGATAATAAGTTAACCTTTGCAGCGACTTGCTGGCTTTGCTTCCAAACTGCTACCGCAACAATAAATACAGACGCTAAAATTAAGCTTTCCATTCCTGTAATCAAACCTGTTAACGCACCAAAACCAGTACCGATTAACATAGTAACTAACGCACCAAGAATAATACTCACTTGCTTACCTTTCATTTGTGCCGCTAAAAAACCCACACCTAATAGCATAACAAAATGGTCTAATCCCATTAATGGATGCAATAAACCATCGGTAAATGTACTTGCCATGAAAGTTTCAGGACCAGTATGTGCCAGTACTGAACCAGAAAATACCGCTGTTGATATTGCAGTTAATCGCGCAGCTAAAGAAATGACTTTTTTTGAGGCATCTTGCTCTGAAACTGCTTGTTTTGAAAATAGAGATTTAAACATTACTTTTTCCTTAAAATAATTTATAACAAAATTTATACTGATGAATATTGATAATATCGACGCGTTAAAACATAAAGTATCGCTGCGCCATTGGTAGTACAGTGGCAGGTTCACACACTAACAACTCGCCATTAGCGCGTACTTGATAGGTCTGTGAGTCCACTTCAATGGTCGGTAACCAATCATTTAATATCATGTCAGATTTACGCAACTGGCGACAATCCTTAACCACACCAATCAAACTATTAAGCTGTAATTGCTCGGCAATGCCGTCCTGTTTAGCTTGCTGAGAAATAAACAACATGGATGTATTCTGTGAAGCTCGGCCAAAACTACCAAACATAGGGCGGTAATGAACTGGTTGTGGCGTTGGGATTGAAGCATTCGGATCGCCCATTGGGGCAGACGCAATCATGCCACCTTTGATAATTAAACTTGGTTTAACACCAAAAAATGCCGGTTTCCACAACACCAGATCCGCCAATTTCCCCACTTCAACAGAACCTACTTCATGACTCATGCCGTGTGTGATAGCAGGGTTAATGGTGTATTTAGCCACATAACGTTTAATACGGAAGTTATCATGGTGCGGAGGGTCTTGCGGCAAACTGCCACGCTGTACTTTCATTTTATGGGCTGTTTGCCAAGTACGTGAAATCACTTCACCTACGCGTCCCATTGCTTGCGAATCCGACGCGATCATCGAAAAAGCACCCAGATCATGCAAAATGTCTTCTGCTGCAATCGTTTCACGGCGAATGCGTGATTCAGCAAAAGCCACATCTTCAGCAATTGACGGTGATAAATGGTGGCATACCATTAACATATCTAGATGTTCGTCGATTGTGTTAACCGTATAAGGACGCGTTGGGTTGGTCGATGACGGCAATATGTTGGACTCACCGCAAGCACGAATAATATCTGGAGCATGACCGCCACCAGCGCCTTCGGTATGGTAAGTATGAATAACGCGATCGCCAATGGCATCTAAAGTGGATTCAACAAAACCAGATTCATTCAGGGTATCGGTGTGGATAGCGACTTGCACATCGGTTTCATCAGCAACGGTTAAGCAATTATCAATAGAGGCCGGGGTTGTGCCCCAATCCTCATGCAACTTTAGGCCTATCGCCCCCGCCGAAACTTGTTCATGCAAAGGCGCAGGTACACTCGCATTACCTTTACCTAACAAACCAAAATTCATTGGAAAGTGATCGAGAGACTCCAGCATACGATGAATATTCCAGGGCCCGGGCGTACAGGTTGTAGCGTTAGTCCCCGTAGCAGGCCCTGTTCCGCCACCAATCATGGTTGTAATACCCGAGGTTAACGCTTCATCTATTTGCTGTGGGCAGATAAAATGAATGTGAGAATCAACGCCACCAGCTGTAATAATCGACCCCTCAGCTGCGATAATCTCAGTACCTGGACCAATAATAATATCAACGCCAGACTGTACGTCTGGATTACCGGCTTTACCTATCGCGATAATACGCCCATTTTTAACGCCAATATCCGCCTTAACGATACCCCAATGATCGAGAATAACGGCATTCGTTATCACTAAATCTGGCGTATATTTCGAAGAAAGCTGACTCTGCCCCTGCCCATCACGAATGACCTTGCCACCGCCAAACTTAACTTCATCACCATAGCGGGTATAGTCATGCTCTACTTCTAACCACAGTTCTGTATCTGCTAATCTCAGCCTATCGCCTGTTGTTGGCCCAAACATTTCACCGTATGCTTGTCTTGAAAGCTTTGCCATCTATTTATCCTCATCCTTGCTCGTCGAACCATCCTTACGTTGCAGCTCATCAATGCTGCCCATGATCTTACCCTGAAAACCGTAAATCATGCGATTGCCACCAAAGGCGACTAATTCAACAGTGCGACTTTGTCCCGGTTCAAAACGAATCGCAGTACCCGCAGCAATATTAAGCCGAAAACCTAAGGTAAGTTCACGTTCAAAGATCAGCGCATCATTCGCTTCATAGAAATGGTAATGCGAACCGATCTGAATAGGGCGATCGCCAACATTCGATACCGAAACCGAAATCGTAGGCATATCAGGATTTAAAGTTATATGGCCACTACCGACTTTCATTTCACCCGGGATCATGCCTGATCCTGTCTGTGTTTTATTTGCCATGACAACCCCTAAATTATCGGTTCGTGAACAGTGACAAGTTTGGTTCCGTCAGGAAACATAGCTTCGACTTGCACATCAGAGATCATCTCTGGCACACCTTCCATGACTTGTTCAGCTGTTAACACTGTCCGACCAAATGTCATTAATTCCGCCACAGTTCGGCCATCACGAGCCCCCTCCATAATCGCAGCACTAATAAGGGCAACAGATTCTGGATAATTCAACTTTACACCTCGCGCCAATCGACGCTCAGCCACTAAAGCCGCCGTAAACAACAATAATTTATCTTTCTCTCTCGGCGTTAATTCCATTTACATCTCCGTTTAAGTATTAGATCGCCAATGCGTTTTTATATTTTAGATTGTTTACACTATTTTGACATAGATGTTACCAATCCAACATGTTATTTACACAGTGAGATATTCTTTAATTAAATCATCCGTTAACATTTCTATCTTACTATTCGATGCTAGATCAAGTACAACGGCATCAAGCTACTAACCTATGTCTAAATAGGCAAGTGTTATGCCAGTAATCTTTAGATAGACATATGAAAACAATAAAGTAATTAAAAACAATTGGTTAAACCTGACTTTGTAGTCAACAAATAAGGTATGTATAATAAATATGGGTATTATTGGTGCAAATACATATTTATATGCACCACTCAAAGGATAATTAAATCTAGATTCGTGAAAGTCAGAATAAATTTTGCGACAAATCCAAACTTTATGGATCTGCCGCAAACCTAAATGGAAAAAGTGTCTCAGTTAACCAGTGTGCGCATGCGGACTAGAATATTTCCATAACGGTGTCCAATACGATTTAAGTAACTCGCCGACCGCCTCACCTTCAATAAGATAATTAACTTCAGAAAGATTACCTGGGTACATATTGTCAGACCCAACAATACATACTTCATCATCAACAATCATAATCTTGGCATGATTCCCAGGTGCTGCATCCACGCGGCCATAAAAATAACCACTGGCACTAATAGTCGTCCAGAATGGATGCCCAATAATCCCATTTTCAGGCGGTTCTTCCGATAACGATTTGCCTTTTAAAGTCGCCGTTCGACCTTCGATTGGTAATTCTGGCCACTTATATGTTTCCCCTTCGTCTTGCTTATCGAACGGTACTTGATCCGTATAAAAAAATGGCGCAACAAATAATCGCGATAATGTATCGGCACGTTTTCCATCACTATCATCAAGTAGGGTGTCAGTATCTACATCGTGGGTGATGTAATATTTAATTAATTCAAATGTGCGAACGGCACCCGAACCAAATGAATATTGATCACCAGCTGCACCCGCTCCTGCATCTAATGGAGAAACAACAATCTGAACATCCAAATTTTCATTTTTTAATAATGCTTCAATGATCCAATGACACACTACATGATCTTTCCAGTTCTTTTTCCAAGCACTAATGACATCCTGCTGTGACATGCGAATACTGCTTTTTGCATTTAAAATAAGGCTTTTCTTCATAATTTCAGAACCTATTTTAAAATCAGTGTCTCGGTTAGGGCCAGTCCAGTATTTACCTACCGTTAAAATTCGACTGGCCTTTTTATATTGATCTAACTGAGCATAAGAATTGTATACGCTACGTTCTTCGAATACCTTGGCCTTTAAATCAGCTATTGAGCGTAAATCAAACTCTCTAATATTACTGGTTGGAGGCAATGGTGCTAAGTCTGGTCTTACCGGATCGGATCCAGATTGAACACCCGTCTCATGGATTGTTAAAATATTACCTTGTTTTTCTTTTATATAATCCTGAACATAGCTTAGTGCTAATGGATCACTTGGATAGTCAGGTTCAGCATCTCTGTTATTCCAACTAAGTGTATCAATACCTAATGATTCTTTGGTTAGCAGAAAAGTATCAGCTTTCCACATCTCATTTAAAAATAACTGAGATCCATGGCTTGCATCACCATGAACCACCACTGATACATCATGAACTGGCGGATAACTTCTAAATAAATCCATATTTAGATTATGACCACCAACTAAAGACTCAACGCCATCACAGGCGATAATCTTAGTATGATTCCAAGTCATTTTTGTATCAGAATCAGATATTAATGCAGCAGGTAAAAACTTCTTTTGTGCCGATATCCAAGATCCTGAAACACGCTCGAAAAAGCGGCCAATCACAAATTCAGGCATTACTTCCCAATACTTAGAGCGGAGCCTAACAAGGCGAATTAATGCCGCTTTAAAATCAGTTAGATTCTCAGGTTCATTGATCGGGTATAAGGGGGTTTGTCCAAATAAAAATCTAAATTGCGTCGATTCACTTCTGCCCATACGCTTTGTTAATGACGTATCAATTGCACCTAAAATAGCTCTGGCCCAGTCAGGATCAGGACTATTTAGAGAGGACACATCACACCGGTAACGTGTTTTTTGAACAATTTCAACAATTGCTCGTTCAAACTCACCTTGACGTGCAATCGCCCTCGGCATTATCTCAGGTCCAAATGACATTCCCCAAATATTTGGAGTATCCAGTAATCGCACATAATTGTTTTCGCTATCATGATAAAAAAGCTTGTTTTGGGACAACTCTCTCTTAATATCGTCTATTTTACTCATATTTATTCTCATCTATTGACGTTATTCTAAAAACTAAAAACATAACCACTTAAATTAATTGAAGTTCAATTATAAGAATTTCCAATCAACCCAGCCCTTGCCTTTCCTTTCTTTAGTGACAGGGTATGCAAGCTTATAAGGTGGATCACCAACGACATCTTCCATGTAATAAGTATCATTTGGATTTCGTCCCCAAAGAGATGAAATTCGTCGAACATAAGGTCTTTTTGAAAAACTATTGCTGTTTCGAGTTGCCCCGCCACCCATTACGTCAAACTCACGATGGAAGGTATGAATTTCCTGTCGTAACTCTAATACACTTTTTGCAACTGCACAGGGAGTTGAAAATTTCGACCCCCACTCCGTCAAATAACCCCTAGCTATTTTGTATATCAGCTCAGGTACAGGTGCGACATTCTTACTCGTATTTTTTGGATCATAGTTACCATCAGCCGTTGTATTACCGGCAATGGTGCCATGTCGACCGCGGCAAGCATAGAGTTCATAACCTTTAGGCTGAGGCCGTTTATCATCAGGTAATAAAGGATCAGCCTGCTGAACGTTGTTCGCCATAACCCCCCATCCAGGATATCTTTTAATCCAATCCCACCACGATTGCTCATGGATCGTTATATTATTGTCCTCGTCTCTCATTCGTCCATTTGGTCGAGGAACTAGAGCCTGAAAAGCATGGTCTTGAACATTTAAATTGTACGACTGATCCCATGAGTAGATACCCACATAGTTAACAACATTTGGAGGTAATTGCGTCAAAATACTCCACCAGGTTCCAGGTCCTGGAACAGGGTCAATAGCGAGGATGTTGACTGGTGTATTTCTCGTCTTTTCATCACCGTAAGCGTAGAGAAACCAAGCTGCCATAATACATTCACAAGCGCCTCGGCTATGACCAATAAAATTAAATGTATCCGCTTTACTAGCCGCCGCAACATTTGCACCATGTAATGCTAAAGCCGGCATTGTCCAGCCCAGTATCGATTCTTTATAGCTTGAGCGCTGATCGCCACTGGTATAACCACGAATATCATCGAGTAAATCATCAGGAGCCTTAAGGGGACCGCTTATTAATAACGGTTCGCTTGTATTTCTTGTATGAGCCCAGTCATTCTCACCAGCCCCTCTTACCGTCTTTCCGACACCGCCTAATTCATTAATAATTCTGACTGGAATATATCCAGTTGAAGGCAAATATATATCTTTGTCACTCCCCTCCCGAGACACCTCACCTTCATCTCGAGTACAAGCAGTGCCCGAGAACGAAACAGTCATAACACCAGTTTGTTCAGATAATGAAAATTGAGGTAAAGCAGAAAGAGGTGAACTAAGAAATATCCCCGACCCACCCAATAACCCAGTCTTAATAAAATCACGTCTTTTAAAATTCATAGCGGTTTACCAGAAGGTGTAAACACCTGAGATGAGGTTATAATGACAACTTCACTCCGTAATGGAGTAAACACTATACTTTTCATTTTATTCCCTTATTTTTTAATGATATGAAAAACATAAACAACCACTTATATCATATTGTTAAAAATAGTAACGTAAGCAAATGTAACGTCAATTAGGTAGTTGATTAGGTAGTCAATATAATTATTGCCACTGGCTCTTTGACGCAAATCGAAATACAATGTGCCTTCACTCATCGGGGTGCTACCAGACTTTTCATTAGAGAGTCATAGTGGCTGAGATAACACCCGTAATAACTTGAACCAGATAATGCTGGCATAGGAATGAGATTCGACCAACTGAGTCATAAGTTCTATGCTTCACATTCTAGGAGTACCCGTGAAGCACACGATCAAAAAACTAGCACTTTTCACTGCCATACTATTACCTTCTCTATCACTACAAGTCGCTAACGCGGCTGACAAGCCAGTATTAAATGTTTATACCTACGATTCATTTGCATCCGACTGGGGCCCAGGCCCAAAAGTAAAAACAGCATTTGAAGCTGAATGCAATTGCCAGCTAAACTTTGTAGCATTAGAAGACGGTGTTAGCATTCTTAATCGTGTAAAACTGGAAGGTAAATACACCAAGGCTGATGTATTATTAGGCTTAGACAATAACCTAATGGCTGAAGCAGTAAAAACCAAATTACTTGCACCACACCAACAAGATATCAGTACATTATCACTGCCAAACGCATGGACTAATAAGTACTTTATTCCATTCGATTATGGTCATTTTGCATTTATCTACGACAGTGAAAAATTGGCCAACCCACCAGCAAGTTTAGCCGAACTTATCGAGCGTAAAGATCTCAGCATTATCTATCAAGATCCACGTACCAGCACACCAGGTCTTGGGTTTATGTTATGGGTAAAAGCTGTTTATGGTGATAAAGCACCACAAGCATGGCAACAAATCGCAGCTAAAACGGTCACCATTACGAAGGGTTGGAGCCAAGCTTACGGCATGTTCTTAAAAGGTGAAGCAGATATGGTATTAAGCTATACCACATCACCGGCATACCACATGGTCGCAGAAAAAGAATTCAAATATAAAGCAGCTGAATTCAGTGAAGGTCATTACCAACAGACCGAAGTGGTTGCCCGTCTAAAAGATGCGGCAAACCCTGAGTTAGCGAAGCAGTTCATGGCATTCGTACTCACTCCAGCGTTCCAAGATGTGATTGCAACGGGTAACTGGATGCTACCAGCTAAACAAGCAGCGGCACTACCAAGTGAGTTCGACAAATTAATTACGCCGACAAAGACCTTAGAGTTCACACCAGAAGAAGTTGCTCAATCACGTAAATCTTGGGTCAAGGAATGGCGTAACGCTGTTACTCAAAAATGAGTAAACAATTAATCAAAAATTATGATCGCTAATTCGCATAAATACTGGTGGTGTAGCGCAGTGCTCGCCATCAGCATCATTTTAATCCTTGTGGGTGGCAGTTTTACTGCCCTACTTAATTTTTCACAAGCGGAATTAGACTTTCGCAGCGTCCTTGCAGACTCGTATACCCAGCATGTTATTAGTTTTAGTTTATACCAAGCGGCCTTATCAACTGGCTTGAGTATTGGTTTAGCGATCCCCTTAGCACGCGCGTTCTCGCGTCGAGAATTCGCGGGTAAACAAATGATTATCAAACTGTTTAACTTATCACTGGTACTACCCATTATCATTGCCATCTTTGGTATTATTGCTGTGCACGGTAAAAGTGGTTGGATTAATCAATTATTAGGGCTTTTCAACATAGAAACAGGCCATTATATTTATGGCTTAACCGGCATTCTTATTGCCCATTTATTTTTTAATGTCCCTTTAGCTACACGTATTTTACTGCAAACGTTAGACTCGATCCCCAGTGAATCTTGGCGCTTAGCCAGTCAACTTAACTTACAATCTCGACACATATTTATCACCTTAGAGTGGCCGAAGATAAAACAACAATTGCCTTCGTTAATCAGTCTTATTTTCATGCTGTGCTTTACGAGTTTCGCAATTGTGATGTCGCTCGGTGGTGGTCCTAACTATGCCACGCTAGAAGTCGCTATCTATCAAGCGTTAAAATTTGAGTTTGATATCGAACAAGCAGTAGCCTTGGCGGTTATTCAAGTTACGATCACCGTGGCATTAATGATCTTTAGTGCGATATTTTTAAAGTCACAGCCTATGTCAGCACCATCAGGTAATTATTTTCGTCGCCCCGATTGCCACACGTTAAGCAGTAAAATTGGTGATGCTATCAGTTTTCTCTTAGCCAGTTGTCTGTTAGCGCCACCAATGTTGGCCATTTTTAGCAGTGGTATCAATAGCAACACCCTTACAGTTCTTAGTGATCCTATGTTATGGCAAGCCACAAGACTCTCACTACAAATAGCGCTAAGTTCGGGCTTATTAAGCTTGTTACTTGCTTGCTCAATTTTATTTTCGACACGCATATTGAAAGTGCGCTTTAAGCTAATAGCATTGTCTTATGGCATTGAAAATATTGGTGCTATTATTTTAGTGGTGCCGGCTCTGGTTCTCGGTACCGGGTTGTTTTTATTATTACGCCCTTATGTTGATGTATTTAGTATTGCCGCGTGGTTAGTTATTTTAATCAATGCCCTAATGTCATTACCTTACTTACTTCGGGTATTAAGCCAACCGATCCAAGACAGCTTTGCTGCTTATGACAAACTAGCCGTTAGCTTAGGTTTATCACGCCTACAACGTTTGCGTATTATCGAATGGCCATTATTACGTAAGCCGGTCGCAATGGGGTTAGGACTGGCCAGTGTATTATCTCTGGGTGATTTAAGTGTGATTGCATTATTTGGCAGCCAAGATATGCAAACCTTACCTTTGGTGCTCTATCGTCAACTAGATAGCTATCAACTTGATGCCGCCGCTGTTACCGCTATTTTCTTATTAACCCTTTGCGGTGTTATTTTCTATTTGTTCGAACGTATTATTGGAGGCAAAAATGCCGAATAGTCTTCCCTTAAACAATACTAACTCCCTAAGTAATAGCAATGCATTATTACAGGTCGATAACATTGCCTTTGCTTATGAACAAATGCAGATGCAGTTTGATTTGGTGGTCAATTGTGGCGAAACCTTAGCAATACTCGGCGCAAGTGGTTCAGGTAAATCAACCCTGCTTAATTTGATTGCAGGTTTTAATCAACCCTTATCGGGTGATATTCGCTTTCAACAAGATTCAATCTTAACGAAAGCGCCTGCACAACGACCTATCACGACTCTATTTCAAGAATATAATCTGTTTAACCACTTAACCGTTAAACAAAATATTGCCATTGGTTTAGCACCAAGCATGAAGTTAAATGCCGAGCAAAAAACAGCACTTGCAACAGCGGCGCAGCAAGTAGAAATAACCGAGCTACTGAATCGCTTACCCCCAGACTTGAGTGGAGGGCAACGTCAGCGTGTTGGTATTGCTCGTTGTCTTGCGCGAAAACAGCCGCTATTGCTGTTAGATGAACCCTTTAGTGCCCTCGACCCCGCATTACGTCAAGAGATGTTACGCTTGATTACCAAGCTGAATAAAGAACATGGTATTACCGTTTTAATGGTCACTCATAATCCGGATGATGCCCTGCAGATCGCCGATAACATCGCTTTTATCGATAATGGAAAAGTAGCATTACATGCACCGGTGGCTATTTTAGCTGACCACAATGCACCCGATATGTTGAAACGCTATCTGGGGACACTGAATAAGTAATCGTCTACATAAAGCCGCGAGCTTTGAGCAATGCAGTTTTAAAATCATCTTCATGATCTTTCGCCAAGCCAGGGATCATGTCATTCTTTGCTGCATTGCGCATTTTAAGGTGATAAATAAGCGCATCATCACTCAGCTCAGCTAATTGCCCTTCAAATTTCATCTCTTGCGCTAAGGTAGATAAAAACTGTAACAGATTCACATCCGGTGTTTTCTGCCATTCAGGCTGTAACAGTTCGATGATCTCATTTAAGCGATGATATTTCATTTTATAATCCTTATTTTAACCTTGTCCATTATACCCACTTATAGGCACATGTTAAGAAAAACACAGAGACGAAACTTAAAGCGCTAACTGCCAGCGTTGTAATGGTTTATCAGCGTTAATACCACGGCCCCAACGATCTATACTGTCAATCGTTAAGATACGAGCCGGATTAGGCACTAAGGTTTTTAACTGCTTGCTCGCTCTTTTCGAGGTCAGTACCCATAAGCTATTATCCTCAGTTAATAGCTTAACAAGTTGCTGCTTATTTGCTGCCGACCATTCCAATTCTGGTTTAGTTAAACGTTCAACCACAAACAATTGATTGCCCGACGCAAAGTCTTCTAACTCACTCGACAGCAACACAACAGAATCAATTTCATTGTCTAATAACATGGTCTGTTGCTGGTTAATTAAGTGACGCACCGACATCATCAAGGCTTGCTGGTTACTCGCAATCGTCGCAGCTTGCTGTGGCCATACTTGTTGTAGATCTTGACTCACAATCGCCGTCATACGGGTTAAATTA
>Ga0209291_1000799_pt1 | contig 29689 bp, 23 predicted proteins | sample GOMGulsemesocosm_FD_184633 | JGI IMG/M metagenome (GOLD analysis project Ga0209291, IMG submission 184633) | Methane-oxidizing microbial communities from mesocosms in the Gulf of Mexico - GOM9B Gulf of Mexico (SPAdes) (version 2) | ecosystem: Environmental > Aquatic > Marine > Cold seeps...
GTGAGCAATTGCGACCGGCATGATCGAGCCCTGCATGCCTTGTAAAAAGACCGAAGAAGATTCCTGAACTTGCGCTAATGCTACACGTCCTTCAAATTGCTCGGATTTATTACGTACAAACTTAGGCCAATGCTGTGAACCCGGAACCATACTTTGCAGGTTGGATATCATCTGGCAACCGTTACAGACACCTAACGCTAAAGTATCTTTTCTTGCAAAGAAGTCAGCAAACTCATCTCTTGCGACATCGTTAAACAAAATAGATTTTGCCCAGCCTTCACCAGCACCTAAAACATCCCCATACGAGAAACCACCACAGGCGACCAGTGATTGGAAATCTTTAAGAGACAATCTCTGTTCCAATATATCGCTCATATGTACATCAATAGCATCAAACCCAGCTTTATCAAATGCTGCCGCCATTTCTATCTGACCATTAACGCCTTGCTCTCTAAGCACTGCCACTTTTGGCCTAACACCTGTCGCTATATAAGGCGCTGCAATATCCTCATTGATATCAAAGCTCAAACTTGGTGTCATTCCCGGGTCTTGCACATCATCAATCAAGCTAAACTCTTGCTCAGCGCATTCAGAATTATCGCGCAGTTTCTGAATTTCATAAGATGTTCTAGACCATGTTTTTTGTAGAGCAACTCGCTTCTCACTAAAAATCTCTTCTTCATCAAAATGAATACGTAGCTCATCATCCCAATTAGGGGAACCAATGACACTTGATATATCCCCAAGGCCCGCTGCATTTAACTCAGTTAACACTTCAATCGTGTTCTCTCTAGCAACTTGAATAACGCCACCTAGCTCTTCATTAAACAAAGCCGCTAAGCATTCATCTTTATCTTGTGCCAACATATCCAAATTAATATCAACACCCACGTGTCCTGCAAAACACATTTCTGCAACACTTGCCAATAAGCCGCCATCAGATCTATCGTGGTATGCAACAATCTTTCCTTGGTTGTTTAATTCCTGAATAGCACAGAAAAAGGTTTTCAACATGCCCGCATCATCAACATCGGGAACACTTTTACCAACCCCGTTATAAACCTGTGCCAGTGCAGAAAGACCCAGACGATTCTTACCCGCACCTAAATCTATCAATATGAGATCAGTTTCACCCAAATCCGTACGCAACTGCGGCGTCAGTGATTTACGCACATCGGTGACAGGCGCAAAACCAGAAATAACCACTGACATTGGCGAAGTTACGCTTTTATCTTCGCCTTCTTCTCGCCATTGAGTGCGCATAGACATAGAGTCTTTACCCACAGGGATAGTTATCCCCAGTGCTGGGCATAGCTCCATACCAACTGCTTTTACAGTATCGTACAGCTTTTCGTCTTCACCAGGGTGACCCGCAGCCACCATCCAGTTAGCAGATAGCTTTATATCACTGATATCAGCGATTGCAGCTGCCGCCATATTAGTCAAGGTCTCACCAATGGCAATACGCCCAGACGCTGCAGCATCCACAAGTGCTAACGGCGTACGCTCACCCATTGCCATTGCTTCACCTTTATAACCTTGGTAGGAAGCTGTCGTCACTGCGCAATCGGCGACTGGTACTTGCCAGGGACCAACCATTTGGTCTCGAGCGACTTGGCCGGTAATTGTTCTATCGCCAATAGTGATCAAAAATGACTTAGAAGCGACAGCGGGCAGCGCTAAAACACGATTAACGGCATCAGCCATTTCGATATCAGTTGTATCAAAATCTTCAACTTCATAAGCAACACGCTCAACACTGCGATGCATTTTTGGCGCCTTACCAAAAAGCACTTCCATCGGCAAATCAACGGGCTCATTTTCAAAGTGAGTATCCCCTAATCTCAAGTGGTCCTCTTGTGTCGCCTCCCCAACCACTGCAAACGGGCAGCGCTCTCTTTCACACAAAGCCTTAAACAACGCCATGTTTTCTGGCTGCACTGCAAGCACGTAACGCTCTTGAGATTCGTTACTCCAGACACCCAATGGCGACATTCCAGGCTCATCGTTATTAATGTTACGTAATTCAAAGTTACCGCCACGACCCCCATCTTTAACAAGCTCAGGAAATGCGTTTGATAAACCGCCCGCACCTACATCGTGAATAAAAGCAATAGGGTTAGACTCACCCATTTGCCAGCATCTATCGATCACTTCTTGACAACGCCTTTCCATTTCGGGATTTCCACGCTGTACCGATGCAAAGTCAAGATTTTCAGCAGAGCTTCCCGATGCCATCGAGGAAGCAGCACCACCACCTAAACCGATAAGCATTGCTGGACCACCCAGACAAATTAACTGAGCACCTACTTCAATTTCACCTTTCTCTACATGATTTGTCGCTATATTTCCCATACCACCAGCAATCATAATTGGCTTGTGGTAGCCGCGCATCTCTTCGCCGCCTGCACCATTAACAGATTGCTCAAACGTTCTAAAGTACCCCGTTAACGCCGGGCGACCAAATTCATTATTAAAAGCAGCGCCACCGACAGGCCCCTCGATCATAATATCCAGCGCAGAGACTATGCGCCCAGGCTTGCCATACTGTGACTCCCAAGGCTGCTCGAAACCTGGAATATTCAAGTCAGAAACACTGTACCCTGTTAAGCCCGCCTTTGGCTTCCCACCACGCCCGGTTGCACCCTCATCACGAATCTCTCCACCAGATCCCGTTGCTGCGCCTGAAAAAGGCGCGATGGCTGTTGGGTGATTATGCGTTTCAACTTTGATAAGAATCTCAATTGATTCTTGGTTGTAGCTATACTGATGACCTGTTTGAGATGGATAGAAACGAGGCGCTTCGCTACCCACAATGACAGCGGCATTATCTTTATAGGCGGAAAGTACGTTCTGCCCACCTAATTCATTAGTATTACGGATCATTGAAAATAATGATTTATCTTGTGCTTGCCCGTCAATATCCCAGGATGCATTAAATATTTTGTGACGACAATGCTCTGAGTTTGCCTGCGCAAACATCATTAACTCTACATCGGAAGGGTTACGGCCTAATTTAACAAAACTGGCCACTAGGTAATCAACCTCATCATCCGCAAGCGCTAAGCCCAGCTCTGTATTTGCTGTTACTAGTGCTTCTCTGCCCTGACCTATGATATCAACCCTTTTCATTTCCTCAGGCTCAGTGTGTTCAAAGAGAACACCTGCAGCTTCAACTGCTGGAAATAATTGCTCGACCATACGATCGTGAACAAGCACATCCACCTCCAGCAGCTCTGCTTGTGTTAACTCACGATTAGCCTGAATATAAAAAGCGGTTCCTCGCTCTAGGCGCGCAACACTTTGTAGGCCGCAGTTAACCGCTATATCTGTCGCTTTTGATGACCAAGGCGATATAGTGCCAACCCTTGGTGTAACAAACAGCATTTGACCTGTAGGATCTTCTTTTGCTACATTTGGTCCATATTGGAGTATAGTTTCAAGCTTGGCTTGATCTGTCTCACTAAGGGATTCGCGCAACTCAACTAGATGCATGTACTCAGCATATACACCACTGATTGCAGCTACTTGTTGCTGTAAAGTCTTCAACAATTTTACTTTACGGAAATTTGAAAGAGCGGGGGCACCACGCAAAATAAGCATTTTAAGATTGATCCTCATGGGCAAAACATAGGGCAGAAAAGAAGCTCAATATTTTACCTTAGACACAACCTTTAGAGTACTAGAATTACTTCATTATGACTCATAAATCCCGTTCATTTTATTTTTTAGCTTTTCTACTAAGCATTTTATTTCTATTCATGCTAATGCAAAAGATGGATCAAAATGACCAGCTATCGAGAATCATAAAATCAGGCGAACTGAGGATCAGTACCAGCAACTCCGAGGACACTTACTTTCTATCCAAAAGCCTACCTGCCGGGTTCGAATACGACCTTGTTAGTGCGTTTGCACAAAGCTTGGGGGTCACTGTTCGTCTAAACATTCAAAACACTCCAACAAACCTTGAAACAGACCTTCTCAACAGGGATAGTCACATCAGCATCCCCGGCCGCTCAGCCACGTTATCGACTAACAACAAACTTCAAAAGAGCACCCGCTACACCAACAATCAAACAGTCGTCATTTACAGAGAGACGCGAGGAAAAAAATACCCTAGAGAAATGAGCAATATCATTAACCGCAGTATTATTGTTAAAGCTAACTCCCCCCAAGAGCAACGCTTACAAGAACAACAGCGCGAACACCCTGACTTGAGCTGGACCAGCACCACTGATTTAACCACCTATGAAATATTAGAGCTTATTTTAAACAAACAAACTGATATTGCTGTTATCAGCCTAACGGAGTTCAATGCAACAGGTCCGTTTTTCCCCGGCTTAAAAGCAGCTTTTAATTTAGGCGAAGCACAAGGCATTCATTGGCTTGTCGCCAATAAAAATGACAGCTCTTTAATCGATGCTATCAACCTCTATTTGAATTCAGAAACTGGCAAAAGTACCATCGTAAAACTCGAACAGCAATATTATAGCAACGACAACCCTTTAAACTTTTTTGATACGATCGCCTTCAAGAACGATTTCAACACACGCCTGCCGGATATAGAACCATTTTTCAAGCAAGCTGCTTTAAACACTGATACCGATTGGCACTTACTAGCGGCTATTGCCTACCAAGAATCCCACTGGAATCCAAAGGCAGTTTCCCCTACTGGCGTTAAGGGCATTATGATGTTAACCAAAGCCGCGGCAAAAGAAGTTAACGTCACAGATAGAACGGACCCAGAACAGAGCATTCTAGGCGGCGCACAATACCTACTAAATGTAAAAAAGAAGATACCGCAAAGAATTACCGACCCTGATCGCACCTTTTTAGCACTTGCCGGATACAACACCGGATTTGGACACTTAGAAGATGCAAGAATTTTGGCCAAGCGCGCTGGACTAAATCCGGATAGCTGGGATGATGTAAAAACAAAACTACCGCTACTAACTAAACCAGAATTTTACAAAACCGTAAAATACGGGTACGCCAGAGGGTACGAACCGGTCAATTATGTTAAAAATATCCGTGAATATCTCAAGGTTTTAAAATGGGAAATTCAGCAACAGCAACTGAAAGAAACGACTCAAGAGCCGATTAAAAAATCTGATACTGAAGCTGATAAACAAAAAGATCTGGAAGAGCAAAGCGCGCCTTCAACACTTTAACTTGAGCTAGCGCTCTCTTGTTGCTTTTTTTTAAGCTGCTTTTTTTCTGCCCTTCTTCGGGCAAAAAACGCAGATATCACTTGAGAACAATCGCTATCACACACCTGCGAATGCACAGACACTTTGTGATTCATGCATTCTTGCTCAAGTAATTGAAGATTACTCAACACCGCTCCCGATTTAGGCTCTAACGCCCCAAAATAAAGAGAACGCACACGAGAGTGAACAACAGCACCTGCGCACATAGCACAGGGCTCAAGAGTGACGTATAAATCGGCATTTATCAGACGATAATTACCAATGGCTTTTGCCGCCTGCTGCAGAGCTTGAATCTCAGCATGGGCGGTTGGATCACAACGCCCAATCGGCCCATTACTACCGCGACCAATAATTTCTCCGTCTAAGACAACAACAGCACCCACTGGCACTTCATTCTTAGAAGCAGCAAAGCGCGCCAACTCTAGCGCTTGCTGCATCCAGTATTCAGGAGAATTTGAGAGCATAATAAAACGAGGCTAACTCGCCTTTACTCCCACTCAATCGTTGCTGGCGGCTTGCTTGAAACATCGTAGGTGACACGAGACACCCTTGAAATTTCATTTATAATACGACCCGACACAGTTTCTAATAACTCATAGGGCAAATGCGCCCAGCGCGCAGTCATAAAGTCAATTGTCTCTACTGCACGCAATGCAATAACGTACTCATAACGCCTAGCATCCCCAACTACACCGACTGATTTTACCGGCAAGAATACAGCAAACGCCTGACTGGTTTTTTCATACCAGCCCGCTGCATGTAACTCTTCCATAAAGATAGCGTCCGCTTCTCTAAGGATATCAGCGTATTCTGTTGTTACTTCACCTAAGATACGCACACCTAAACCAGGTCCCGGGAAAGGATGACGATAAACCATCTTTTCAGGCAACCCAAGCTCTACGCCTAACTTACGCACTTCATCTTTAAACAGCTCGCGCAGCGGCTCAACAAGTTCCATAGCCATGTCATCGGGTAACCCGCCCACATTGTGGTGCGATTTAATCACATGCGCTTTACCGGTCTTTGCTGCCGCCGATTCGATCACGTCTGGATAGATAGTTCCCTGCGCCAAGAAACCAACATCTTTAAGCAAATTAGCTTGCTCGTCAAAGACTTCGATAAAAGTATTACCGATCACTTTACGTTTTTTCTCTGGGTCGCTGACCCCCTCAAGACGCCCCAAGAAAAGCTCGCTAGAGTCTGCGCGAATAACGCGTACACCCATGTTATCAGCGAACATATCCATGACCTGATCGCCTTCATTTTTCCTAAGCAAACCGTTATCGACAAAAACACAGGTTAACTGATCTCCGATCGCCTTGTGCAATAGCGCTGCCACAACCGATGAATCAACACCACCAGAAAGCCCTAACAGTACTTTACGATTACCGACTTGAGCACGTACTTTTTCAATCTGATCAGTCACTATGTTTGCCGAAGTCCAAAGCGCCTGTGTTTGACAAATATCAATGACAAAACGTTCTAATATAGCGCCACCTTGCTTAGTATGAGTCACTTCAGGGTGAAATTGCACACCATAGTATTTTCTAACCGGGTCACACATAGCAGCAATCGGCGCTGACTCTGTGGATGCTGAAACGACGAAGCCTTCAGGTAGAGCAACCACTTTGTCACCGTGGCTCATCCAGACGTCCAACAGCGAAGCCCCATTGTTGGCCAATTGATCTTGCAAGCCTTCAAAAAGATCACTACAACTATCAGAAAGCTTCACTTTAGCGTAACCAAATTCACGCAGTGAAGACTCCTCAACCGCACCACCTAACTGAGCAGCCATTGCTTGCATACCATAGCAAATACCCAAAATAGGCACATTGGCATCAAAAACAACTTGCGATACTCTGGGTGATTCACCTTCTGTTACCGATTCAGGGCCTCCCGCTAAGACAAAGCCTTTCGCATTGAAAGCTTTAATATCTTCATCGGCGCAATCCCATGGGTATATCTCACAATACACACCAATTTCTCTTACTCTACGAGCAATCAACTGGGTGTATTGCGAGCCAAAATCTAATATTAAAACTCTCTGTGAATGTATATCTGCGCTCATCTTAGGTACTCCATCGTCGAACATTTGGCTTAGCCAAAAAAAAAAGCGGGGTGCTTTAGCACCCCACTTTTGACGAATCTATAATTTAAATTCGGTAATTAGGTGACTCTTTAGTAATACTTACATCATGCACATGAGACTCATTCATTCCTGCACTCGTTATACGAACAAAAGAAGGCTCTGTTTTCATCGTATCGATATCAGGACTTCCGGTATAACCCATAGATGCTCTTAACCCACCCATTAGCTGGTGAACAACACCTTTCATAGTTCCTTTACAGGCAACACGTCCTTCGATCCCTTCTGGCACCAACTTCTCAGCGCCTTCAGCGGCATCTTGGAAATAGCGGTCAGATGATCCTGAGCTCTGCGCCATAGCACCGATAGAGCCCATACCACGGTATGACTTATAAGCACGACCCTGGAAAAGCTCAACTTCACCAGGCGCCTCATCAGTACCTGCCAGCATAGAACCAACCATGACTGCAGAGGCACCAGCAACAATAGCCTTTGAAATATCACCAGAGAAACGAATACCACCATCTGCAATTAGTGGTACATCTCGGTCTTTAAGCGCTGCGGCGACATTAGCTACCGCTGAAATCTGAGGAACACCAATACCTGAAACAATACGTGTAGTACAGATAGATCCAGGGCCAATACCCACTTTAACGCCATCAGCACCCGCATCCGCTAAAGCGATAGCCGCTTCTGCAGTTGCAATGTTTCCGCCAATCACTTGTACTTGTGGGAAATTAGTCTTAATCCAAGCAACGCGATCAATGACACCTTTTGAATGCCCGTGCGCCGTATCAACAATGATAACATCAACGTCAGCTTCAACTAATAACTTAACGCGTTCAGGTGTTTCAGGACCCGTACCAACAGCAGCACCGACAATCAAGCGACCGTCGGCATCTTTAGCGGCATTGGGAAAAGCTTGCGCTTTATACATATCTTTCACTGTCATCATGCCTTTCAGACCGAAAGCATCATCGACAACTAAAATCTTTTCGATACGGTGCTTGCGTAACAAGTTACGTACTTTCTCTTGATCAACCCCTTCAGCCACTGTCACTAAACGCTCTTGAGGAGTCATAATAGACTCAACTTTAGCATCCAAGTAGTTTTCAAAGCGCATATCTCGGCTGGTAACAATACCCACTAAAACGTTATCATCAACAACAGGAAAACCAGAAAATCCAAGAGAGTCGGCCATTTTCCTCAACTCACCAACCGTCATTTGCGAATGACAAGTTATCGGATCATTGACAACACCCGCTTCATATTTCTTAACTTTTGCAACTTCTAGCGCCTGCTCAGTTGGCGTTAGGTTCTTATGAACAATACCTATCCCCCCCTCTTGAGCCATTGCAATAGCTAGACGGGATTCAGTAACGGTATCCATAGCAGCAGATGCTAGCGGAATGTTAATAGAAATCTTTTTAGTGATACGTGATACAAGGGAAACATCTTTTGGCAATACCTCTGAATAACCAGGTATTAATAAGACATCATCAAAGGTCAGAGCCTCTTCAGCGATTCGCAACATAATTAACTATCCCACCAGGGTAAAATGAACGGTTAAAAATAAGCGCTGCATTATACCCAAAACAAACCACGCAAACAATCGAAATAACGACCCAATAGTCATTCAAATTCGACTAAGCCTCCACAAAGATAGCCAACTAATATTGACGCACTTTGCATGTCGCCAATTAAAGATAAACAAATAGCGAAAGATCAAAGACCTATCAAACCCGACTTAGAATATACTTCATTTGATAAGTTATACTTCAGCGACTTCTTTATTAAATTTGTATCAACTAATACCCCAATTTGCTTTATTATAATCTTATGAATACATTTAATTATATGCGCAGTTCATCTGCCCAAACCACTAGCAGCCGCAGAAACACCGGCGCTGATACCAGCGCTATTTCAGTTACTGAGCTTAACCGGCAAGTTAAATCCATGCTCGAGAATTCGTTTTTAAGCATCCGCGTACAGGGCGAACTTTCCAATTTAGCAAAACCTAGCTCTGGGCACTGGTATTTTACCCTCAAAGACCCAAGAGCCCAAATACGTTGCGCTATGTTTAAAGGCAGCAATAGACACTTAAACTTCAACCCTAAAGAGGGCGATGAAGTCGTCGTACAAGCTAAAGTCAGCTTATATGAAGGACGCGGAGATTATCAGCTCATTTGCACTTCCATGGAAGAGGCTGGATCAGGGCGATTACAACTGGCTTTTGAACAACTTAAAGCAAAGCTACTCAAAGAAGGGCTTTTTGACTCAAGCTATAAACGTAAAATACCCGCACTCACAAAACATCTTTGTGTCATCACTTCCCCTACAGGTGCCGCTATACACGATGTTTTAAGTGTGCTCAAAAGAAGATTCCCAGCACTCCCTGTCACTATTATCCCAAGCCAAGTACAAGGTGCACAAGCGAGTGGCACGGTAATTCACGCCTTACAACTCGCTGAGCAAACTGATTGCGACTTAATTCTCATTACTCGCGGGGGAGGCTCTTTAGAAGATCTTTGGCCTTTCAACGAAGAAAAACTGGCTTGGGCTATATTTAAGTGCCCCATTCCCGTTATCAGTGCTATTGGACATGAAGTTGACTTCTCAATCAGTGATTTGGTAGCCGATTACAGAGCTGCAACCCCCTCTGCGGCTGCAGAATACATAAGCCCTGATCAAGACAGTCTTAAAATTCAAATAGACCAACTCCAGCAACGCCTTTACAGCCAAGTACGTCACTTGATAGCCAATAAGAGAAACCGTTATTTAGCCGCTGGAGCCAAACTGCAATCGCCCGCTCAACGCCTTGCTTTACAAAATTTAAGGCTCTCTAATTTACGCGGCCGTTTAAACAAGCTTCCACAAGAGCATTTAAATCTAAACCAACAGCAACTGAGCATCCTAAACCAAAGAGTGAGCCATTTTAATCCGCGACAACTTATAAAAAGCCACAAGGCTAGAATCGATTCACTAAAGGGACGCAATCAGCAACTAATAGAACAAAGACTCGCCAAACAAGGGCAGACTCTCAGAGCTACCGCGACACTTCTACACAGTGTCAGTCCATTAGCCACATTAGATCGCGGCTACTCTATTACACAGACAATTGAGAAAGACGTCATTATAGATAGCAATAAACTTAGCGTTGGGCAAAGTATTATCACCAAACTACAAGCAGGTGAAATAGCCAGCACTATCACTGAGATAAAATAATTTTAACTAGATCCAAGTGACTTATGCTAAAAGTCTGACGGATTTGACCGATGTGCGAGAAAAAACCGATTAGAGCCAGATTTTTGTTCTTTTGAGGCGAACAGTTTAGCTAGAACAATCTATCATGACAGACTCGCAGAGATGAAGCATAAGGACATGCCTAATAATAGCGCATTCTTTAACGAGAGAAAGCATGAAGTACGACCAAATTCTGATTTTTCGCAGTAGATTAGCGTTTAGTCCGACCGGCTCCTAGAGCCCGTCATATTTCTATGGTAGCCTTACTTTTTTAATTTTACTTACGAGATATTAAACAATGTCAGAATTAATCATTGAAACAATGGAACAACGTGCCAGCTACGGAATCGGCCGTCAAATGGGTGATCAATTAGCGCAAAATGGCTTTGAAGGCATTGATTTCAATGTGATCGCCGCCGGAATTGAAGACTCTTACACAGGCCTTGATCTAAGAATTCCAGTTGAAGAAATTCAAGATGCTTTTAGCAAGCTAAACGAAATATTACAAAAAGCTCAAGAAGAAAAGCAAAAGGAAGCGAGCGCTGAAGGCATTGCTTTCCTCGCTGAAAACGCCAAGAAAGAAAACGTAATTACACTTGATTCTGGTTTACAATATGAAATTTTAGAAGCTGGCGATCCGACTGCTGTAAAAGCAACTGCTGAAGCGACTGTTCGCTGCCACTACCATGGCACATTTATCGACGGCAGTACTTTTGATAGTTCGTACGATCGCGGACAACCTACTGAATTCCCTGTTGGCGGCGTTATCGCTGGCTGGACAGAAGCACTGCAACTAATGAACATCGGCGCTAAATGGAAGCTTTGCATTCCTTACGAGCTTGCTTATGGCACTAACGGATCTCAAGGCGCGATCCCTCCATGCGCAACACTGGTATTTGACGTAGAGCTACTTGCGATTGTTTAATCAATGAATCTACACTATCAAATCAGCGGTGAAGGCTCACCGCTGATTATTTTACATGGCCTTTTTGGCACCCTAGAAAACTGGGGAAGCCAAATATCCACCTTAAGCCAACAACATCAAGTCATCGCTGTCGACTTGCGTAATCATGGCCAAAGCCCACATAGCAATGCTATGGATTACCCTTTAATGGCACAAGATGTCATAAATTTAATGGACAACCTGGAACTCAATGCGGCTGATGTCATTGGGCATTCGATGGGCGGAAAAGTAGCGATGCAAATCGCTTTGAACTATCCTGATCACGTCAACAAACTCATTATTGTCGATATTTCTCCTGTTAGCTATAGCGCTCATCACCAAAACATCTTCCAAGGACTATTTAATATTGATTTAGACACATTAAAATCTAGATCAAGCGCTGATAAACAATTATCGCACTATGTAGAAGAACCAGGTATTCGCTCGTTCCTCCTCAAAAACCTCTACAAAAATTCAGACGGTGCTTTCTCCTGGCGCCCAAACTTACACGTTTTGCATGATCAATACTCGCAGATCAGTAACGCACCGACAGGCGATACATTTTCTGGCAACACTCTTTTCATTAAAGGAATGAATTCTGATTATATTCTTGCTGAACACCAAGCAAGTATTCAAAACCTGTTTAGTAAAGCGAGTTTTAAAATGATAGAAGGCGCCGGCCATTGGCCGCATGCAGAAAAACCCAATATTTTTAGCTCAATCATCCTCAAATTTTTAGCCAAAAGCGCGACATAGAATTATGCCCAAACATTTTTTAATAACAAAAGCCTTTCCCGTATTTGCTATAGCATTGATTTATTGGATTGGTTCATTCAACCTTCCCGGCATTATTTTTTTACCGATAGCACTCTCTATCGCTACTATTGTTTTCTACATGGCTAGAAAATATGGGAACACATCAGAAGAAAAAGAGAAAAACGGGGAAAACAAGAAATAAGGTTCTTGCAACTGAACAGAGATTCACAATCAGCAGCATCGAGGAAAATTGCTTTCCTCAGCTCTACTTTAAAGCTAAATCAAAACCCGAAAGCGACCAAAGCTTACCTAGGGCATACAAATCAAACACTTTGATCGACAAACCGCCCTTCAGGAAATACTTTCGAAAAAGCGCCAGAATCAACCAGCTGAGTATTTAACCGACGCAAGGTTTCTTGGATTTCATGAATTTGCATATTATACTCTTTAAGCACCTCTAATGACTCCTCAGTGCTTTCTTGCCTAGCTTGCACTAAAGCAGCATTACGCTCTTGCTTAGCGTCATTCAACTCTGCTTCAGCCCTGAACTCCTCCCTCTCTAGGCGTTCTTGTTCAACACGAATCTGATCATCGTGCACAGCACTAGACTCAACAGCCGAAGCCCCACCCGCTTCTCGCAAGTCAGACAGAGCACGCAACGCGAGAGATTTAGCTTCAGCAGCTATTTGTCGATCCGCTGCCGATGGATCAGTGACTGAAAGCGCAGCCCTAATAATGACTTGCGCCTTTTCTAATGTTGCCTGCGGGTCATTCTCAATCGATGAAGTATCGATAGAAACTTCGCCGGAAGTTGCGTACATACGCCCATCTGGCCCGCTGGTAAGCTCAAACCTAGGAGCGCCTGCATAAGTACCACCTATTGCGGCATGTGTTTGCTCGTGCGCACGGACCTCTCGATCCCTCGATGCCAATTGCTGTGATACTTTCAACTCCGCCTGGTCAATTTCCAAGTCAGCATTTCGCTGTACAGAAGACGCATTATGCAAATCCGCAAGCACCTTACTTATTTCTGGTTGCACCTGAAAATTGAGCTTTTGACCTTTATTATCATTAATTGAATCAGAAACCACTTGGCCATAAACAGCCACAGCAGCTTCAGCGCCGGAAACTAATTGAGTCACAACAGAGGAAGATTCTCTAGATGAAGAATAACGTTTGGTAGATTGCTCTAAGCTTTGCTCTTTTGAATGCAGCTGTTGCGCCGCAGCGGAGTTGGCCGAATCTAATTTATGACCGTGATCATCTATAGCAAGCGCTGCTGCACTATTACTATTGAGATTAACACTTTGCAATTCCATTCAGCCTCCTACGTGAATTAATTGTTAAGCGTTGCTAAACAACCACATCCACATTAGCACCGAGCACTTCGCTGGCACTCGTTACAACTTTAGTAGAAGCCGCTTGATCTAGAGGAGAGAGACTCGTCTCTGATACTGCTTTGTCCAGCTCAGCACCAGATGCACTCTCAGGCACTTCTGCTTTACCTGAACCGTGATAGTCACCTGCGGCTTTAGGGTTATTATCCAAACCCCGATTCAAACCAATTAAACCTGTTTGTAATGAGTTAGTAATATTCATGGTAATCAATCCATAATCTTAAAAATTACGTTTTAGGCGCAAAATCGAACACACATATACACCTAAAACTAATAACGGACATAAAATATACAACCCCCATTATAGATCATTTACTGAACAATTCAAACTTTCTTAAAAAACAGCTAAAGTATCTCCCTTAATTGCAGGTGGTCAGCAACGATATGAGGTTCAACCTTAGCGAGGTAAGGCACAGTACCAATTAAAGGCGCTTGAATCGCAGCGCTAAGATATTCAATACTGTCACTGGGTTGCGACATATTTGGATCAACCTGATTTGCAACCCAACCCGCCAGCTTGACTCCATCTCTTATTATCGACTCAACGGTTAACAGCGCATGATTTATACAACCTAATTTAATCCCCACTACCAATATTACAGGCAGGTCTAAATCTTTGGGAAGCATTGCCAAAGTTTCCCTGCTATTAAGAGGCACCCGCCAACCACCAGCACCTTCAACTAACACCAAATCTGCCTTTGTCATCATCGCGCCACGACAAAACCCTATCACCCTCTGCCCATCTAGCTTACGGTTTTCCATTTGCGCAGCAACATGCGGTGCAATCGCCGCCTCTAACGCGATAGGGTTCACTTGCTGATAACTCAATTTTACACTTGATGCACTCATAAGCTTACGCGCATCTTCATTCTCAAGCCCTCTTGGCGTTTTTTCACAACCCGCTGCTATGGGCTTTAGACCAAAACAACTCAGACCACTTTTCTTAGCCGCTTCAAGTAAGCCTTGAGTAACCAGCGTTTTACCGACATCTGTATCAGTGCCTGCAACAAAAAATCTATGTCGTGCCACTTAATCTTCCCCTATATTCTATCATTAGCTTTCATACTGAAACATGGCTGTAGTGAAGGCAATTCAATCGCTCAAGATGCACACTGCTAGATGCAGGCGCATGGTTATTCCAAACAACTAATTCTAGCGGTATGCAGATTGGATGAGTAAGACGCCCACAGTAGGCGACTGTTTCTTGATGGAAACTACTTACTTTGCTTCTTTAGACAAAGGTAATAAACATCATAACTTGCTGGTAACATACCATTTTTCTGGCGATACTCTTCATAATTACTTTTGAATTGCCTAATCTTATGACGACCTGTTAAACCTTTAGCTTCTCCCGCATTCATATTGTGCGCGCCAATATTTTTTAGATCAGATGTCAGCTGATTAAGCCTTTCATACTCAAGTACATGTGCCTTTTCAACAATTAACTCAACAGACAAATCAACGGGCAAATTAGCAACCATGTCCAAATAGGCTACAAACTGATTAACATGAACATTATCATCGACCAAAGCCCAAGACTCACGCAATTCAAACAAACTATTTGGCCCTAAGCTTGAAAGAAACACACAACCATCAGGGGCTAACACCCGCGACATCTCAGCAAACAACTGGCCTAAATTTTCACACCACTGCAGCGCTAAGCTGGAGAACAAAACATCAATACTCGATGACTTCAAAGGCAGAGATTCCGCATCAGCACAAACCCACTGATAAGGCTTATTTCCCTTTGTCTTCTTTGCTTGTTCAAGCATTCCCTGTGCGATATCTAAGCACAGAAAATCGGCGTTCAAAAATTGATCATTTAATTTTTTAGAGAAATAACCAGTACCGCAACCTAAATCTAAAACTGTTGAACGTTCTTTTTCTGTTATTTTTTGTGCCGCTTGCGCTACACACAATGCCAACAACTCATCGCCAACAGCCCGCTGTAACTGAGCCGAATCATCATAGCTATTTGCAGCACGGCTAAACGAGTTAGCGACTCTTGATTTACTTATTTGGGACGACATTAACTCTCTCTGCATCATATAGCGCGGGTAAACTTGGTAAGCTCTGAGGTGACTATCTGAGCATCTGACATAAAGGGGAGATGCCCAGCACTTGAGATCTCTAGAGTGGAAATACGCGCAGACAACTTGGGCAACAGACTCACTAACTCTATAGGTACTAACCTATCATTGTGCCCATATATATGCAGGGAAGGTAATTCAAGGCTTTTCAGCTCCTCTCGTGCATCAAAGCGCAGCATATTTAAAGTATCACTTAGATGACTTGGAGATAACTCTCGATTTATCTCTTTCAATGCTTTCAAAATAGCTCGTGCTTGGCTCCCCCCCAATACCTGCAATGTGCAAAAACCATCCAAAGTTGCTTGCTCATTGGATTTAATATTTTCCTGAAATGCATCAAAGGTAGCTTCATCCATCGCATACAGCCAATCTTTTTGCTGAACAAAACAGGGGTTAAAAGCAATGGTAACCAAACTCAGAATACGATCGGCAATTCGCTTAGCTAGCAAAGTTGCAATTAACCCACCTAAAGACCAACCTAATAAAACACTCTTATTAGGAACTAAAGGTGCTATAGCATCTAAGACATTATCGATATTCAGATTTTCTTGCTCAAGCACCGACCCACCAAGACCTGGAAGATCAATGCTGGTGACACTATAATGCTCTTGCAGCAAAGGCAACCAAGATCGCCAAACAGCGCGATTGGTCCCCCAACCATGCAGCAAAACCAAACTCGGTTTATCTGTTTTTATACATTCAACTTGTATACTTTCACGAGGGATATTCAATTTTCATCTCTTTAAAAACGCAGTCCAGTGCACTGAGTAACTTGCCAACATCATCTTTGCTATGAGCGGCACTTAATGTAACTCTTAAACGGGCTTTACCTACCGCTACCGTTGGTGATCGAATGGCCTTCACTTGAACACCCAGCTCACTTAGACGCTCACTGGCTGCCAGTGCTGTTTTTGCATCCCCGATCATGATTGGTACAATAGCACTTTGGGAAGGCAGCAATACTACACCAATAGCCCTACAACCTTGCTTAAACTGCTCAATCAGTTGCGCCAGATGCTCGCGCCGCCAGCTCTCTTTTTTTACCAGTGAAAGACTCGTGCGAGTTGCCGCAGCAATCGCAGGAGGCATACTCGTGGTATATATATAGGTTCTGGCAAATTGAATCAGTGTTTCTATCAGCGCATCACTGCCTGCTACAAATGCGCCTGCGGTCCCAAATGCTTTCCCTAGCGTCCCCACTAACACGGGGACTTGCTGCTGGTCCAGCTGGTACAGCTCGCTACAACCGGCACCGCTCTCACCTAGGCAACCGACACCGTGGGCATCATCTACCATCAACCAGGCATCATGTTGATTCGCTGTTTTAACGAGTTTAGGTAAATTGGCAATATTACCGTCCATGCTAAACACACCATCGGTAACAACTAGCTTTCGCCTAGCATCAGTGTGAGCTAACTTTGCAGATAAACTCTCGGCATCATCATGCAAATAACGCTGGAATAATGCACCACTTAACAAACCGCCATCTAACAAAGAGGCGTGATTCAATTTATCTTGAAACACGGCATCACCTTTTTTAAGCAATGCGTTAATTATGCCCACATTTGCCATGTAACCACTACAAAAGAGCAAAGCCCTAGAGCGCCCGCAAAATTCTGCCAACTCCAACTCCAATTCATGATGATGCTGGCTATGGCCATTCACTAAATGCGATGCACCGCCACCCACACCAAACTCATCTGCCGCTTGCTTAAAACTATGGATAACATCTGAGTGATTGGCAAGACCTAAATAGTCGTTTGAGCTAAAGTTTAACAGCGGCTTGCCATCAACTCTAATGCTAGCACCTTGTGGCGTTTGCAACACTTGACGAGAGCGATAAAGCGACTGAGTCTTACGCTCATCCAACTCTTTTTGTAAATTATTAAAAGACATTTAGGCACCTGAGCCTGCATCGTACTGATTAGTAGAAACACAGGCTCGATAGGAATAAATCACACACAATGCTAATGATAAATAGCCCTGTGTTTAAGAAAAATTAAGCTTGATAGAAATGACCACGATCCTGCTCTGCCTGTAGATCCTTCATAAGCATTGCCGATTGCGTCTCATCATCTTCAGAAATGCCTTGCTCAGGATTAATACCTAAACGCTTGAACAACATTAAATCTTTATTGGTTTCAGGGTTAGGCGTTGTCAGTAGACATTCCCCATAGAAAATTGAATTAGCACCGGCGAAGAAAGTCATCGCTTGCATTTCATCTGACATTGCCTGTCTTCCCGCTGACAACCTTACATGAGATTGAGGCATCATAAGGCGGGCGACAGCGATAGTGCGGATAAATATCAGATGATCTAAGTCATCAACATTTTCCATCGGCGTACCGGCTACTTTTACCAGCATATTAATAGGTACACTTTCAGGATGGGTTGGCATATTGGCCAACTGCATCAACAGACCAATTCTATCCCCAGCCGTTTCGCCCATCCCTAAAATACCACCGCTGCATACTTTCATGCCCGACTCTCTGACATTATGCAGGGTATCCAAACGATCTTGGAACGTTCTAGTGGTGATAATCTTTTCGTAGAATTCAGGTGAGGTGTCTAAATTGTGGTTGTAATAATCAAGGCCCGCCTCTGCCAGCTGATCTGATTTGTCAGCATCCAACATACCCAGTGTCATACAAGTCTCTAAGCCTAATTCTTTAACCCTTTTCACCATATCGATAACATAGGGCATGTCTCTCTCATGCGGGTGCTTCCATGCAGCCCCCATACAAAAACGCGTAGAACCCGATGCTTTTGCCTGCTCAGCTTTAGCAACAACCGCTTCTACTTCCATTAAACGCTCGCGCTCTAATCCCGTATTGTATCTAGCGCTTTGCGGACAGTATTTACAGTCTTCAGGGCAAGCTCCTGTTTTGATTGACAGCAGCGTACTTACTTGCACTTGGTTAGGGTCAAAGTTCTCACGGTGCACTGTGTGCGCTTTAAAAAGCAGATCGTTAAAAGGCAAATCAAACAATTGCTGAACTTCTTGCTTTGTCCAATTATGACGGACCTGTTGGCTGACTTGCATTTAAACTATACTCCTAACTTTATTATCAATAGATCTTTATTATGCATATGATAAAGCTAGCCACCGGCCTGTCAACTTATGAGCATACAATTAATGAACATCTGTTTATATATTAAACAAAATTGTGTTTTGTGCGATAGCCAGGCCTCGAGCCAGGCTATTTGCGATGACTGTCTCAATGACCTCCCTCGACCGACAAACCCTTGTCTTTGTTGTGCAATTGACTTACCTGTTACTAGTAAGTATCAGTACTGCAAAGACTGCATAACCAAACCTCCTCACTATAAACACACTATTGCCGCATTCAATTATCGATTCCCAATCAGCTTAATCATCCCCCTCATCAAACATGAGCAACATAAAATCCATTTGCAATGGCTAGCAGACTATTTGGCGACGACAATCAAACAACACCCACGCTACAAACTGCCTCAAGCCTTAATTCCAGTTCCTATTTCAAAACTTAAGCGCTTTAAAAAAGGTTATAATCAGACAGAAATATTGGCAAAATTTTTATCCAACTCCCTTAATATAAAAATAGAAAACCAGCTGGTTACTAAAACAAAAGATACAACAGCGCAAGCGCAACTTAACGCGAAAGAGCGTAAGAAAAATTTAAATGCAGTCTTTCGTGTTATTAATAACAACTATAAACATCTCGCTATTGTCGATGACGTCATGACAACGGGCGCTACCGCTGCTGAAATCGCAAAGGCTTTGAAAGCCACGGGAGTCGAACAAGTCGACTTATGGGTACTTGCCAGAACTCCGATTTAAGCACTATGCTGAATCTTTTAAATTGAGCCTTCACTAGATTCTTTGTAAACTGCTCTTTTAAGCTCCACAACAGGCCACCAATGAATTCTCCCATTAATTACTCTTTTGCGCCCATCGGTGTAATCCATACACCTTTCACTGAGAAATTTGGTATCCCAAGACAGCCTAGACTCACCCCTTACATTAAGTCTAAGATTGTTTTTGACAGGGAATATAGCTCAGCTGCCATTATTGCAGGCCTAGAACAGGCTTCACATTTGTGGATTATCTTTGTCTTTAGCGAGTGTTATAACAAAGGATGGAAAGAAAAAGTACGGCCTCCGCGTTTAGGAGGCAATCAAAAACTCGGTGTTTTCGCCACCAGATCTCCCTTTAGGCCTAATCCTATCGGTATGTCAGCGGTTAAAATTGAAGCTGTAATACAGACTGCAAATATGACATGTATTGAAGTATCAGGGGTAGATTTATTAGATGGCACGCCAATATTGGATATTAAACCGTATATCCCCTACTCTGACAGAATTGAAGAGGCAACACATAATCTTGCTCAATCCTTCACTCCACTTGATCAACCTATATTCTTCAGTGCTAATGCACAAGACGCTTGCGAGAAACATCTACTGGCAACCGGTGAGAAACTCAGTCTTATTATTGAGCAAACTTTACGTTGCGACCCAAGACCCGCCTATCATAAAGACCCAAAGAGAGAGTACGGATCAAGCCTCTTTCACTGGAACATACGCTGGCGCATCAATGATCAAAGAATAGACATCTTAGATGTTTTTGAACAAGAGTAATCACTGTAAAATCAACAGCCACGCGTGTGATCACATCACCTTATTTTACTTCAGCCAAATTAAAAAAGCATGGAAGAGCTAAATTCGTCGCCAAAAATGAGAACAAACCGCCGCTAGATCATCTCTACATCACCTTATTCATTCTTATAGGAACGCTAATGAAATTAGCGATAATTATAAAATTCAGTTATTTTAGCGCTGTATTTTACGACCAACAAAAACCACATTAAGGAAGCACCATGACACCCGAGCAACTAAAGTTTGATCGCGAACACCTTTGGCATCCCTATACCAGCATGACAAACCCGACTCCTTGCCTACCTGTTGCATCAACTAGCGGTGTCACGATCACCTTATCGACGGGTGAAACACTGATAGATGGCATGTCGTCTTGGTGGTCTGCGATTCACGGCTATGCCAACAAGCAACTAAATGACGCCGCTCACACGCAAATAGATAACATGTCGCACGTCATGTTTGGTGGTTTAACGCATGAACCAGCTATTGAGCTGGCAAAGAACTTAGTCTCAATCACCCCCGAGCCTTTAGACAAAGTGTTTCTAGCTGATTCTGGATCAGTCGCCGTTGAAGTCGCTATTAAGATGGCATTACAGTATTGGCAGGCCAAAGGGCAACAACAAAAACACAAACTTGTCTCCTTGTTAAATGGATATCATGGAGACACTTTTGGCGCTATGGCTGTCTGCGATCCAATCAATGGTATGCACGATATATTTACCGACATATTACCTAAACACTTTTTTGCCGACAGCCCCAAAACACCCTTCGAACAAGCTTGGAATTGTGCAGACATCCTGCCACTAGCAGAGATACTCGCGCGTGAACACCACAACATAGCAGCTCTCATATTAGAGCCTATTGTGCAAGGCGCTGGCGGCATGCGCATTTATCACCCCGAATACCTTACTCAGGCAAGAGCACTTTGTAACAAATACAATGTATTACTGATTGCAGATGAGATAGCGACTGGCTTTGGCCGCACCGGAAAAATGTTTGCTTGTGAGCACGCCAACATCTCTCCTGACATTATGTGTGTCGGCAAAGCTTTGACTGGCGGTTATATGACACTGGCCGCAACGCTAACCACCAAAGAAGTCGCTGATACAATCTCTGATGGTGGCGCTAAATGCTTTATGCACGGCCCCACTTTTATGGGTAACCCTTTAGCATGTGCCGTAGCAAATGCGAGTATCAACATTCTTAAAACAGGCAAGTGGCAGCAACAAATAGCTCAAATTGAACAAGGTTTAAAACAAGGTCTTGCGCCAGCAAAATCGCTGATCCGGGTAAAAGATGTACGGGTGATAGGTGCCATCGGCGTTGTAGAACTACACGAAGCCGTAGACAGTGTAAGAATCCAGCGTCAATTTGTTGAGCAGAGAGTCTGGGTGAGACCATTTGGTAAACTTGTTTACATAATGCCTGCTTATGTGATTGACCCTAAAAGCCTAGATCAATTAACAAGCGCCATTGTACAAGTTGTTGCTAATCATTAGAAAATCGACGATTCAACACTCTTTTATAGACAGCCTGCTGAAATATAAGACTTTTTCCTATGTCTTATTTCAATTCAACCAGCATAATTAGAGCGTGGATCTCCTATTCACAAAAAGTACTTAAGGATGGTTTTTCATCGGGCAAATGGACACAGGTATGTACACATGGATGTCTGCTTTTCGCCAGGGAGAAAGGAGCCAACTAAGCCTTTATGATGGATCATAAAGGCTTTTTTATTACCTTTTTTATAATTCTAAAGGGATTTGATGGCTTAAATACAAACCATCGACCGACATATCAACACTGTAACAATACACTTCAACCCCCTGATTAATCACTTCTCTTAACAGCTCCCCGTACCTGCGGTCTATATTATCAGCAACAGTTACCTTTTTTATAGCGCTGTGCAATACGCAAAAAGCTAAAACAGCTCTATGGCCGGCCCGTTTCATTTCCAGCAGTTCTAATAAATGTTTTTGACCGCGTAAAGTCACTGCATCTGGAAATGCGCCCAACTCACCATCGATATGTAAAGTCACGCTTTTAACTTCAAGATAAACATCTACAAGCCCTGTTTCGCTCAGTAAGAAATCAACCCGAGATGCGTCGCCATATTTTACTTCTGGCCTAATATTTTTATACTGTGAAAACTGCGTAAACTTACCTGCAAGCAGCCCTGCATGTATCACTTTGTTAGCGCGGGCCGTATTGACGCAAATAAACCCTTTTCCACCCTCAAGTTCCACAAGCTCCCAAGAATATGGGTACTTGCGTTTTATATTGTCGCTTTTTGACAACCAAATATTACTGCCAGGAATAGCGCAACCGGTCATCGCCCCAGTATTGGCACAATGTACAGTAATTTCTTCACCGTGATTAAACCGTACGTCGGCTAAAAAGCGTTTATACCTCTTCAGCAGTATTGCTGGTACTAATTCTTTTTCGTAATGCATCACAAGCCTTAGCGCATAATTTTATTAAAGGTATTTTTATCAAAGAAATACCATTGCTATTGAGGTCTAAATACTAACATTGAGCGGCTCCAAGATCACCCTCACTCGCTTGATCTGAAGATGAACGATAAACCGCAACATCTATTGGCTATGCTTTATTTGATATTTTTTGAATGAAAAGCTTTTAAATCCCAAATAGGTCTGGTATTTTCACCAACCTTCAGAGAAGGATGAACATCTCAAATATAACGGTAAGGACAGCGCGATGATTTCTATCGCCACAATATTCGGAGAGTGAGGCAGCCAATATGCCAGACACTAATACAGCAAAATCAGCACGTTTTTCTCCCTATGTGATGAAAAAAGGCGAAGAGTACATGAATGATCTGCAAAAGGATCACTTTCGTAATGTACTTCAGCTATGGAAACAAGAGCTCATGGAAGAAGTAGATAGCACCATCACTCATCTTCAAGAAGAAGTGACAAGCTATGCGGATCCTAACGATAGAGCAAGCCAAGAAGAAGAGTTTAGCTTGGAGCTGCGTACGCGTGATCGTGAGCGTAAATTAATCAAAAAAATCAACGAAGCAATGGAAAGCATTGATGAAGATGATTTTGGCTACTGTGAAGAGTGCGATATCGAAATAGGTATTCGTCGACTAGAAGCGAGACCCACTGCGACTCTTTGTATCGATTGCAAAACGCTTTCTGAAATCAAAGAAAAACAGAACGGCAAGTAATAACATAAGAGCCAGTAAAACTGGCTCTCTATTTATGTATATAGGCCGATTTGCTCCGTCCCCCACAGGGGAGCTACACTTTGGATCTCTACTTGCTGCGCTTGCAAGTTTCTTAGATGCTAGGAGCCATAACGGACATTGGTTACTGCGTATTGACGACATTGACCCCCCCCGAGAGATGCTCGGCGCCAGTCAATCTATCATAAATACACTCACTGCTTTTGGCTTAGAATGGGATGGTGACATCGTTTTTCAAAGCACTCGCTATGCTCGCTATCAACAAACTCTCGAGCAACTTAAAACTCAACATTTAAGTTATGCCTGTCATTGTTCAAGAAAAGATATATTCAAACGCACTCTTTCAAATCGATACGATAGACACTGCCTCAACAACCCTCCCTCGGATATTTCCAAATGCGCCTGGCGCTTCAAAAACACGATGCCAAACTTTAGCTGGACAGACGGGCTACTGGGCGAACAAACCATCCAACAAGACAACTTGATTGATTTTGTTTTGAAGCGTAGTGATGCACTATGGGCGTACCAACTCGCTGTCGCGGTCGATGATGCCGCGATGGGAATTACACATATTGTTAGAGGGAGCGACTTGCTAGAAGAAGCGAGTAAACAACACGCATTGATTAAAGCCTTAGACTTACCAGAAATAGCATTCAGCCATATTCCTTTGGCTAAAAACTGCGCTGGGCAAAAACTAAGCAAACAAAGCCTCGCGCCTGCTCTATCTAAAGCAAATGTTAATGAAACACTATTTCAAGCATTGCAAGTGCTAGGACAGCAACCAAAGCAACACTTTAGCAAGGCCAATAAAAAAGACCTACTTCATCAAGCTATAATCAATTGGAACCCGCAAGCGATTCCGTTAGAGTACCCAAACCCACTGACTTTGAATTAGGCCTTATGCAATTTCATAGACCATTATTGTTATTACTTATTGCCTACTGGCTATTCTTTCCAGCGATGATCGAATGGTGGTTCCTGTTAGATCTAGCCCCTATTTATACTTTTAGCAGCTGGATAGGCCTTATTGCACTCAGCCTCTTTGTCGATCACCGTCGGAAAACACAATAATGCTCACTTTGGCAGAGTTTCTCACTATTGGCGTAAGCTACCTACTACTCACTTTTGCGATTGCTTACTGTGCAGAAAAAGAGATAATTCCAAAACGAATTGCGCACCATAGTGCGGTATATGTGCTCTCTTTTGGCGTGTATGCCAGTGTTTGGACATTTTATGGCTCATTCGATTTAATCCATCAATCGGGATTAGTTTTTCTCGCTTCATATTTAGGCGCAACAGCCGCATTTATTTTAGCGCCTGTGGTACTCATTCCTATTTTCAACATTACTAATAGACATCAATTAAGCTCTCTAGCTGACCTTTTCGCCTATAGGTTTCGCAGCGGCACCGTGGGCACTCTCACCTCATTGCTCCTACTTCTTGTGAGCTTGCCTTTACTATCTATTCAAATACAAGCTGTCAGTGATTCAGCTTCCTTTCTATACTCTGAAAGCTCAAAGTCGACGGTTGCCATTTTGTTTTGTGCTGCGATCGCCATTTTCGCCATCATGTTTGGCACAAAAAAGCCCTCATTACGTGCTAGAAACAGTGGCGTTGTAATGGCTATTGCATCAGGTGCCGTCATCAAACTGAGCATTTTTGTGCTATTTGCTGTCTACGTATACTTTGAAGTACTAGGGGGCCCTGGAGAGAGCACTCAATGGATAACCGAATCAAACTACGCCTCGCAATTATTAGAACGCAAGCCCGAAACAGATAGCTGGCGCACACTATTACTGACTTTTTTTGCATCCGTTATTGTTATGCCTCACATGTTCCACATGCTTTTTAACGAAAATAGGTCGACTAACAATCTACACACTGCCTCATGGGGCATACCTCTATATTTGTTCATCATCGCAGCAGCTGTACCTATTATTGCCTGGGCCGGTATTAAAATAACAATACCGGATAACGCCGCCTTTACTATGTACCACATCAGCAGAATACTGGAATCAAAATGGCTAATAAGTGCAACATTTATAGGCTCTCTCGCGGCAGCCAGTGGCGTTATGATTGTCTCAGTACTCTCTATCGCCTCAATGTTACAAAACCATATCATTCTGCCATTGGTCTCCATCCCCAATAATGCGCATTTCTATAACTGGCTGCTCTGGGTCAGACGCGCTCTCATCGCACTGGTGTTAGTAATTAGTTATCAATTTTATAAAAACTACGGTGGCGAGCTGCAATTACAAGTATTAGGTTTAAGCGCCTTTACCGCTTTCTTGCAATTTTTACCGGGACTGATGGTGACCTTATTTTGGTCAAGAGCCAACAAAAAAGGCTTTATTTGTGGCTTATGCATTGGCATACTCACTTGGTTCATCACTACTTTCTATCCAGTATTAATCCAGCAATCCGGCCTGCTCAGCGATATCAATAGCGAACAATTTAACTGGCAGTTCTCCGCCATGCTGTCACTCATTCTAAATGTCGTCGCTTTAATCGCTATTTCTCTTTTGACAGAAACCTCAGAGACAGAATCACAAGCAGCCGAATCTTGTCTTTACAATACTTTAGAGAGGCCTTCAAGCTTTTATCTATCCGATTTTCACAGTGATGATATCGTAGAAATCCTAAACCCAAAACTGGGCGAGCAAGCAGCAAAACGAGAGCTACAACGTGCTCTTTCAACGCTGTCGCTAAAACAAGGCCAACTAAAGCCCTTTGACTTACTACGTCTGCGCACGTTGCTTGAACACAACCTCTCGGCTCTGATTGGGCCTGTTAAAGCCGCCTCACTTTTAGAGCCGCTATCCATTAAAGACAAAGACAGCAACTTCAAAACCCCGAACAAGCTAATGCTCGAAGACCAGCTAGAGAACTATCAAGAGCAATTAAGCGGGCTAGCATCAGAGTTAGATAACTTACGGCGCCACCACAGAACAACACTGCAAAAACTCCCTCTCGGGGTTTGCACTGTCGACAGACAACACCAGGTCATCTTCTGGAACACCCAAATGGAGCTAATGACACAGCACAGCTATGGCGATACTTTAGGTAAGACCCTACAAGATCTACCAGAGCCCTGGGGAAACATACTGGAAGAATTTACCTTATCACAAGAAAACCATGCTATTGATTTATCCTTTGAGGTTAACCACCAAAAACACTGGTTCAATTTACACAAAAGCCAATTGGGTGAAGGCGAAGACTTCTCCTCGGTCATACTGTTAGAGGATATCAGTGAGCAGCGAGTGCTAGAAGATAAACTTTCACATACCGCTAGGCTTGCCTCCATTGGCCGTTTTTCAGCCGGGGTTGCCCACGAAATTGGCAACCCAGTCACCGGCATTGCCTGCCTTGCACAAAATCTGAGATTTGAAACCAAGGACCCTGTGATATTACAAACTGGCGATGAAATACTGACCCAAACAAAACGTATTAGCAGAATCGTAAAATCACTGATGCGCTTTGCTCACTCGGGAAAATCAAACGATGAAACACTGCATTACGAAGTCAACTTACAGAGTGTTATTGATGAAGCGATCCACTTAGTCGCCTTGGACACACGCGGCAAGCAACAAATATTTCACTGTGACATTCCTGAGAACACCCTACTCATGGGGGATGCACAACAATTAATACAAGTGTTTATTAATATTTTAAATAATGCTTGCGATGCATCGCCAGAAAAAGGCAAAATCACCATCAGCTGTGATATTCATCTTGAAATAATAACGCTAAAAATCACAGACGAAGGTACAGGAATAGAACAGCAGTTAATTGATAAACTTTTTGAGCCTTTCTTTACTACTAAAGACCCAGGTAAAGGGACTGGCTTAGGTTTGCCATTAGTACACAACATATTAACCGAACATTATGGTAGTATTGAAATCATTAGCCCAGCCAATAAAAATCAGAAAAATGGCACACAGGTGATTATCACCTTACCCGGGCTCCCGAGTGCTTTACCCAACAGCAGTACTCACAACGGAGAATAGGTAACCTATGAGTCATATTTTGATTGTCGAAGACGAGCAAGTCATTCGCTTTGCTTTAAAACGTTTCTTATTAAACAGCAAATTTACAGTCGATGACTGTGGATCAGTTGATGAAGCTACAAGTTTATTTAATTTTGCTGATTATGATTTAATCATTAGCGACTTACGTTTGCCTGGCGCACCTGGTACCGATTTAATTAACAAGGCCAATCAAACGCCGGTGCTTATAATGACCAGCTATGCGAGTATGAAATCAGCCGTAGAAGTCATGAAAATGGGGGCCACTGATTATATCGCCAAGCCTTTTGATCATGACGACATGCTGAGCACCATTGAGCAAATCTTAAAGAACCATAAAAAAGCCATTTCCTCAGTTTCAGCCCCAACAGATAAAGAACAAATACAAGCAACTTCTGAGCCGATCAAAAACAACTTCATTGGTAAAAGCCCTGTTATGCAGGAGCTATACAAGCGTATTGAAAAAGTATCCAGAACGGATGCCACCGTTCTGATACTTGGAGAATCGGGCACTGGAAAAGAACTAGCGGCGCGCTCTATTCACGAAAAGAGCACACGAAAAGAGGCACCTATGATTTCTGTAAATTGTGCCGCTATTCCAGACAACTTGATCGAATCAGAACTTTTTGGTCATGAAAAAGGCGCATTTACCGGAGCCACCACTCAAAAAATTGGCTTAATTGAGGCCGCCAATGGGGGCACATTATTTCTAGATGAAATAGGCGAGCTACCACTGGAAGCCCAAGCGAGACTTCTTCGCTTTCTACAGGAGGGAGAAATTCGTAGGGTAGGATCAGTTAACCATCAAAAGGTTGATGTCCGGCTCGTTGCTGCCACCCATAGAAACTTAAAAAAACTCTCGCAACAAGCTCTGTTTAGAGAAGATCTTTATTATCGTTTGTATGTCATGGACATATGCATGCCACCCCTTCGAGAGCGCCGTGAGGATATACTTTCACTCGCAACTACTTTCTTAGACAGAGCGTGTAAAAAATTAAAAACGGACGCTGCTACGTTTTCAGCTGACGCCATTAAAACACTCAATTATTATAGCTGGCCCGGCAATGTTAGAGAGCTTGAAAACGCGATAGAAAGAGCCATCATTTTGTGCGAAACAGGCTTCATCACCACTGAGTTACTGGGTCTTGACACTGAAAACAACAATCTAAATGACGCTGTTATAAACTTCATTGAGCGGCGCATCAAACCTGTTCAAAGAGAGCCTAACCATCAAAATGGCGGACTTTCACTCAATGACTACTTCCAACGATTTGTGCTTGAGCACCAAAGTAATTTAAACGAAACCGAGTTAGCAAAGCGCTTAGGTGTTAGCCGTAAATGCCTATGGGAAAAACGCCAGAAGCTTGGCATCCCAAGAAAGGCTAAAGCTTAGTATTTATCGATAGTTGGTAAATGCCGACTATCGCCCTCCCCCTACTCTAAACATCTATTAGTTTTAAATACAACTGACTAGCTTTCAATATTTTGTATCACATGCGCAAACTAAATTAGCGCTCCCAGCAGAAAACTGTCCGCTTTTCCATTCAAAACCCGATGCAGAAAACAAACGCTCCTAGCTTATGGATTATCAACTTGGTGATAGCAACTATGAATGTGTTACCTCTTTATTTTTGCGTAACCTAAAGTAACACCCTCCAGCAACTTTAAGTAACACACTAAAGAGCGAAAGTAACAAAACCACTCCTAATAATTTTTTTATTCATATTTTTCAGACAGTTACAAACATGGCATTAGCTTTGCATTATATTAAACATAAGACAGTCAATAAAAATAAAAAAAGTCTAATCAGTAAAATAAAAATAATAAACTGAATCATTCTACAAAATAAAAATAAAATCTAGATCCTTAAATTGAATAAGTGAAAAATGATAGCGTTAAATAATAACAACTAAAACGGCATCATTTTTCAGTATTTCCCCCCCCTGTTTCCCCATAAAACACCACTTTCTCTCCACTACTTTTAGTGCTAATTACTTATACTAAAATTCCGCTTATCCTCAGCGCATATCAGTGTTATGATGCACAGCCAAAATCTCTTTCATTTACTGTATAGACTTAAAATGCCTAGTATT
>Ga0209291_1000800_pt1 | contig 29673 bp, 31 predicted proteins | sample GOMGulsemesocosm_FD_184633 | JGI IMG/M metagenome (GOLD analysis project Ga0209291, IMG submission 184633) | Methane-oxidizing microbial communities from mesocosms in the Gulf of Mexico - GOM9B Gulf of Mexico (SPAdes) (version 2) | ecosystem: Environmental > Aquatic > Marine > Cold seeps...
TATATCAGCTAATTCGTTAACTTCTTTTACTGTTAAGTTTACTAATTGTTCTGCGAAATCTTTTAAATCTGCCATTTTCTATCGTTTTAAAATGTTGTAATTAATTATATTTGTTATTAAGTGCGTACGCGCTGTATTGCCTATTTTTCAGACAATGTTTTAAGAATTCCTGCGATTGTACCTCCACTTGATTTAAGTGCAGATATAACGTTTTTAGCAGGCGATTGTAATAATCCAATGATTTCTCCAATCAATTCTTCTTTAGACTTAATGTCTACTAATACGTCTAACTGATCGTCTCCAATAAATACCGACTCTTCAACAAAGGCTCCTTTTAATAAAGGTAACTTTGCTTTTTTACGGAATGTCTTGATTACTTTAGCTGGACCATTTCCAGTTTCAGAAAACATTAAAGATGAATTCCCCTTCAATACTGAAGGAAGATCACCAAAATCTTTATCTGAAGCCTCCATTGCTTTTGTCAACAATGTATTTTTAACTACTGCTAAAGATACGTTTGCTTTAAAACAAGCTCTTCTTAAATCAGAAGTATCTCCTGCATTTAAACCTGAGATATCAGCAACATATATATTAGCATTCTCGGCTAACTGAGCAGTTAAGTCTTCTATTACTTGTGATTTTTCTTCTCTGTTCATAATATAAAGTTTTTAACTACTAATTAAAGAGATGTCTCCTTTGAAGAAATTTCAATAGACGGACTCATAGTACTTGATATGAACATAGATTTCACATAAGTTCCTTTAGCCGCTACTGGCTTTAACTTCATTAGTGTTTGAATTAATTCGTTTGTGTTTTCTTCAATTTTCACAGCATCAAAAGATACTTTTCCAACTGATGCATGCACGATACCAGTTTTATCAACTTTAAAGTCAATTTTACCAGCTTTAACTTCAGTTACTGCTTTAGCAACATCCATAGTTACCGTACCTGTTTTAGGGTTAGGCATAAGACCACGAGGTCCTAACACACGTCCTAAAGGACCTAATTTACCCATTACAGAAGGCATAGTAATGATTACATCAACGTCAGTCCAACCAGCCTTAATTTTATCTAAGTACTCTTGTAAACCAACATAATCAGCTCCAGCTGCAGTAGCCTCAGCTTCTTTATCTGGAGTTACTAATGCCAATACTTTAATATCTTTCCCTGTACCATGTGGTAATGTAACCACACCTCTAACCATTTGGTTAGCTTTACGAGGATCTACACCTAATCTTACTGCTATATCTATAGAAGCATCAAAATTAGCGTTTGTAATTTCTTTTATTAAAACAGAAGCTTCAGAAACAGTGTAAACTTTACCTTGTTCTAATTTCGCTTTTGCCTCTTTTTGCTTTTTTGTTAATCTTGCCATTTTTAAAATACTTTTAGATTAATTAGGAGCATCTCCACCAGAAACAGTTAAACCCATAGAACGTGCAGTACCTGCTACCATTCTCATTGCTGATTCGATTTTGAAGGCATTTAAATCTACCATCTTATCTTCAGCAATAGCTCTAACTTGATCCCAAGAAACATTAGCTACTTTTTTTCTGTTTGGCTCTCCTGAACCTTTTTTAATTTTTGCTGCTTCCATCAATTGAACTGCTGCAGGTGGTGTCTTGATTACAAATTCAAATGATTTGTCCTTGTAAACAGAAATTGCAACTGGAAGTACTTTACCTTGTTTATCCTGTGTACGAGCATTAAACTGCTTACAGAATTCCATGATATTTACACCAGCAGCACCTAGAGCGGGTCCAACCGGTGGCGACGGATTCGCTGCACCTCCCCTAACTTGTAGCTTAACTACCTTACTTAACTCTTTTGCCATTGTTTAAAATTTAATGTCTTTATAATTATGAAGCATAAAGACGTTTTGATAATAATATATTAATGTAACAATATTATACTTTTTCTACTTGCATAAAACTCAATTCTAATGGCGTTTTTCTTCCGAAAATCTTTACCATCACCTCAAGCTTACGCTTTTCATCATTAACGTTTTCAATAGTACCATTAAACCCGTTAAAAGGCCCATCAATCACCTTGATAGTTTCACCTATATCAAATGGTATAATAACGCTATCTGCTTGAACAGCTAACTCATCTACCTTACCTAACATTCTGTTGACTTCAGACTTTCTTAACGGAACAGGATCTCCTCCTTTAACTTCCCCTAAAAAACCAATAACCCCATTTATCGACCTGATAACATGAGGAACTTCACCAACTAAGCTAGCCTTAACCATTATATAACCAGAAAAATAAACCCTTTCCTTGTTGACTTTCTTTCCATTACGGATTTGAACAACCTTCTCGGTAGGCACTAATACCTCCTCAACAAATTCTTCTAATCCTAGTCTAGAGATTTCATTTTCAATATATTCTTTGACTTTATTCTCCTTACCACTAATGGCTCTAACTACATACCAATTCATAATACTACTTTTATTATTAGTTCATCAAATTGAAGTACCCTTCAATCACCTTAGTAAAAACAGTATCTACTCCCCATATAGCAAGAGAAAAAAGAATAGAAAAAACAGCAACCACTACAGTTAACTTTTGTGCATTAGCTAATGTAGGCCAAGACACATTGTTTTTCAATTCTCCAAAAGATTCTTTTATATAACTCATTTCGCTTATAATTAAATTAGCATTTGCACGGGATGAGAGACTCGAACTCACGACACCTGGTTTTGGAGACCAGTGCTCTACCAACTGAGCTAATCCCGTATTTAGAAAGATGCCTCAACAATGTCGAGACATCTTTTCTTATAATTTAAATTCTAGAAATTAATCTAAAACTTCAGTAACTTGTCCTGCACCTACAGTTCTACCACCTTCACGGATAGCGAAACGTAAACCTACATTCATAGCAATTGCTGCGTGTAATTCAACAGTAATTGTTAAGTTATCACCAGGCATTACCATTTCAACTCCTTCAGGTAAAGTAATAGTTCCTGTTACATCAGTTGTACGTACGTAAAACTGTGGGCGGTAGTTGTTATGGAATGGAGTATGACGTCCACCCTCTTCTTTCTTAAGAACATAAACCTCTGCTTTAAACTTAGCATGAGGAGTAACAGAACCTGTTTTACAGATTACCATTCCTCTTTTAATATCTTCTTTTGCAATACCTCTTAATAAGATACCTGCATTATCTCCAGCCTCACCTCTATCCAAGATTTGACGGAACATTTCGATACCTGTAATAGTAGAAGTTAACTTTTCAGCACCCATACCAATAATATCTACAGTATCTCCTGTATTAGCAATACCAGTTTCGATACGCCCAGTTGCTACTGTACCACGACCTGTAATTGAAAATACATCTTCAATAGGCATTAAGAAATCTTTATCAACCTCTCTTAATGGCTCTTCGATCCAAGAATCACAAGCCTCCATTAATTCAAGAATTTTAGGAACCCATGTTGGATCATCATTTAAACCTCCTAAAGCAGAACCTGCTATAACCGGCCCATTATCTCCATCATAGTCATAGAAAGAAAGTAATTCTCTTACTTCCATCTCAACTAATTCTAATAATTCTTCATCATCAACTAAATCAACTTTGTTCATGAAAACAACTATTCTTGGAATACCAACTTGCTTCCCTAATAAGATATGCTCTCTAGTTTGAGGCATAGGCCCATCAGTTGCAGCAACTACCAAGATAGCACCATCCATTTGAGCAGCACCAGTTACCATGTTCTTTACGTAATCCGCGTGACCTGGACAGTCAACGTGAGCGTAATGACGATTAGCAGTAGCATACTCTACGTGAGATGTATTAATTGTAATTCCTCTTTCTTTTTCTTCAGGTGCGTTATCGATTTGATCGAAATCCTTCACCTCGCAAAAACCAGCTTTTGCCAATACCGTAGTAATAGCAGCAGTTAATGTAGTTTTACCGTGATCTACGTGCCCAATTGTACCAATGTTTAAATGTGGTTTCGAGCGGTCAAAAGTTCCTTTAGCCATGATTATTAATTTTTATTCTTAGTTATTATAATTAGTGTTTATCGTATTCCATTCTATTCTCACCAACTCTTTCCGAGCCAATGACGGGATTTGAACCCGTGACCTCATCCCTACCAAGGATGCGCTCTACCATCTGAGCTACACCGGCTTAACCCCTTCTAACCACTAAACACAGTTAGAAAAAATCTAATCTCAAAAGCAGTATTAACCACCTTAAAGACTTGAGCGAGAGACCAGGTTCGAACTGGCGACATTCAGCTTGGAAGGCTGACGCTCTACCAGCTGAGCTACTCTCGCGAATTTAAAACCTTTCATCAATGTTCAAAAGTTGAAGCTTGACGCATTGACTACTCAGTTTTAAAAATCGTATTTCCGTTTTCACAGAAATTCTGGTGGGGAGAGTAGGATTCGAACCTACGAAGTCGAAAGACAGCGGAGTTACAGTCCGCCCCGTTTGGCCGCTCTGGAATCTCCCCAATTTTTATTTTCAATATTTAAAGAACTTACTCTTTTTACAGAGCCGATGAGAGGACTCGAACCTCCGACCTGCTGATTACAAATCAGCTGCTCTAGCCAGCTGAGCTACATCGGCTTTTAAAAAAATAAAAAGCCCGCTATTTCTAGCGGACTGCAAATGTATGTAATAATTCTTTTTTACAAAACTATTTTTAGCTTTTTTTTCTAAGCATGCGCTCTTAATTTCTCTTTTCGTTTTTTTAACAACCTTTCTAACGACTGAGAAGCCAAATCCGCCCCCTCTTCAAATGACTTACATTGCTTCTTTACAACATACGAATCACCAGGTACAGTTAATTTAGCTTCAAAAATTTTATTATCTTTCTCACTCTTGTTCTCTACCTTTAAATATATATCTGCACAGATGACTTTATCAAAAAACTGATCTAATCTATCCATTTTTTTCTGTACAAAATCTACCAATTCCTGGTCTGCTACAAAATTTACCGACTGTGTGTTTACTTTCATATTCTTTATGCTTTAAAAGTGAGTATTAGGTTTTAACGTTTCGCGGATGAGACTTAGCATATACTTCTTTCAACTTCGCCATACTATTATGTACGTACACTTGTGTTGCTGCAAGACTTGTATGACCAAGCAATTCCTTTACCGCATTTAAATCAGCTCCTTCGTTTAATAAATGAGTCGCAAAGGTATGTCGTAATACATGCGGACTCTTTTTTAACTTAGAAGAAGCCATACTAAAGTACAAATTTATTACGCGATACACAAGAGAATCATAAATTTTAGCCCCCTTTTTGGTCAAAAACAAACTATCTATTTCAGTTTCAGTGGGTATTTTTTTTCGATGCACTAAATACAATTTCAAACTTTCAACCAAAACACCTGTTAGCGGAATGATGCGCTCCTTATTTCTTTTACCCAGAACTTTAATCATTTTAGAGTTAAAATCAATATCAGAGACCTTTAAGCTAATTAATTCCGCTTTTCGAATCCCGGTAGCATAAAACAACTCAATCATTAACTTATCACGTTCTCCTTCAAAGGTATTTTCAAAACCAACATCTTGCAATACACTTTCCATTTCCTTAATTGAAAATGGAATCTGCACTTTCTTAGAAACCTTCAGCGCCTTATGCTTCGCTAAAGGAGACACATTTATTTCGTCAACTTTCAATAAAAACTTATAGTAACTTTTCAAGGAAGCTATTTTCCTATTAACAGTTCTATTACTCACACCATCATCTATCAACAAAACAACCCAACTTCTTATTTGTGAATATACACAATCGCTTATCACTCCTGAATCATATTCTTGTAAACAAAAACTCGAAAACGACTCTAAATCTTTTGTATACGCCAAAACCGTATGAGAAGAACACTTCTTTTCCAAAGAAAGATAATTGATATAAGCCGAAAATTGAGACATAAAAAAAACCGTTTAATACCAAAGGTACTAAACGGTTTTAAAATATTCTTGTTGAGATTAGATTTCTTCCTGATCTCTTAATCCTTGGATGTACTGAGCTTTTTTCATTTTAGCTCTGTTCTCGATAGAAGGCTTAGCGAAATATCTTCTTTCTCTAAGTGACTTCTTCGTTCCAGTACGATCAAATTTTCTCTTGTAGCGCTTTAAAGCTCTATCAATGTTTTCTCCGTCTTTAATTGGTATAATTAACATAAGTCTTAACCTCCCTTCTTTTAGCGTTCAGCTGGCAAAAGTAATTATTAATTAGTAATTAACTAGCAATAATTAATAATTATTTTGCCTTGCTCTATATTATTTTTCTACAACAACTATTATGTTGCTGGTTTGTATTCTTTTTTATCAATAACTAATTTAGCTATAATCTCTTTAAGTATCTCTGATGTCCCTCCACCAATAGGCCCTAAACGACTATCTCTTAACAAACGCGCCATAGGATACTCTTCCATATACCCATAGCCACCTAATAACTGTAAGCACTCATAAATAACCTCATCAGCCATTTTTGTAGAAGCTAATTTTGACATTGTAGCCTCCTTAACAACATACTCACCATCATTCAAACGTTTAGCTACAGAATAATTAAACTCTTTACACAATTCCATTTGCGTAGAAGCATCAGCTATTTTATGACGTAATACCTGGAAACTATTTATTGTTTTCCCAAAAGCAGAACGTTCAGACATATATTGTACCGCATAATCAATTGCATATTCAGCTCTTGCATGCGAGTTAATTGCCATAATTAAACGCTCTAAAGCAAAATGTTGCATAATGTATGGAAACCCTTGATTCTCTTCGCCCATTAAATTAGACGCAGGAATTGTAACATTATCAAACGCTATTTCAGCAGTATCAGAAGCTCTCCAACCCAACTTATCTAACTTTGTAGCAGAAATACCTGGAGTATCTCTATCCATTACAAATATACTCATTCCTTTACCCCCTAACTCAGGAGCTGTTTTAGCCGCAACCACTAAGTAATCACTGTATATTCCATTTGTAATAAAAGTCTTTGAACCATTAATTACATAAGTATCACCTTTTTTAACAGCTGTTGTACGCATTCCTGCAACATCAGACCCTCCAAAAGGCTCTGTGATACACAAACAACCTATTTTATCACCCAAAGCACTTGGCTCTAAGTATTTCTTTTTAATATCGTGATCTCCTTCTTTATTCAAATGAGTCATCGCTAAGTAAGCATGCGCCCACATGTTTGCAGCAAAACCACTAGAGTTAATCTTCTGCATCTCTTCTAAGAAAATTACAGTGTAAAATAAATCCAAATTCAACCCACCATACTCTTCAGGTGTAGCTAAACCAAAATACCCCATTTCACCAAACTTCTTCCAGATAAATCGCTCAACTGCCCCCGTCTTTTCCCATTTATCTATATGCGGAACAACTTCCTTTTTTAAAAAATCTTGTAGACTTTCTCTAAAAAGCTGGTGTTCTTCAGTAAAGTATCTTTTGTCCATCATTTTTGGATTTAATTTATAGTTAAATATAATTTTATTCGATCTAATTTTTCAATTGGGAAATGAGCCACATACTTCAACTCATCTAAGTTTTTATACCCTTCCCGCAATACTCGTTCGTCAACTATATTAACTGCCATATACTCATTAATATAAATCAACTCAGCTAACTCAGAAGCGCTGGCTAAATTAATGTTTATTTTTTTAATATTGGGGATAGTTTTCAATACAAATTTCTGCTTGACTTTTTTGATATCTTCTTCCGTCAAATCATACACATCATTTAACTGATCAAAGGAAAGAAACCCATTCAGTTTCTTCCGAAAATTAACAACCCTATAAGCAAGCTTGTACTCTAATTTTGTTGCCTTATAAATATCTTTAGCCTCGGCTCTATTTAAATCTTTTTGATAAGACACTGAGTACTTAGAAGACATGTTCTTTTTAGTAACCCAGTCTGGAAATTTAAACTTAGGACTCATTACCAGCAGTAGTGAATCTGAAACCTGAGTTATTTTTTGAAACTCTTTTACAGAATTTACATATTTATTCAATTTCCTAAAATTGTGTAGGCGATCAATTTCGGCAACAGACATCCCTAAAACATAACCTTTATAATCTGTTATAAAATTAGGATTATATGTTCGTATTTCATATTTACTAGCTTTCTTAATAAAAGCCAAACTATCTATTTCCTTTTGAAAAGCAGCAATTTTCTGTTGATCAAGGTCTTTAAATTCATCATTTGTAAAATCCGCAAAAAAATAAAGACACTGAAACAAAACAATAAGCACCAATAAAACAAAAATCCCACTACGTTGTTGTTTTGTAAACACGAAGTGGGATTTAATATTTTTCATTTAATTACTTTATTATTTCACTGAAGCAATTTTGTCTTTATAAATCTTCAGTTCTTCACGAACTTTAGGAGACAACAAAATCAATCCAATCACGTTAGGAAAAACCATTGCAAATATCATCGCATCAGAGAAGTCAATTACAGCTCCTAAACTTATAGACGCACCTAAAATTACGAATAATAAGAATAATACCTTATAAACAATATCAACTATTTTACCTTTTCCGAATAAAAACTTCCAAGCCTGTAAACCATAGTACGACCATGATAACATTGTAGAAATAGCAAATAATACTACCGCTATAGTTAACACCCATGAGAATCCTGGGATTGCCGAATCAAAAGCCTTTGTAGTTAACTCTACCCCTTGAATTCCTGTTTGCCCATACTCAAAGAATCCGCCATCAATATTTGTGATAACAATAACTAATGCAGTCATTGTACAAATTACAACGGTATCAATAAAAGGCTCTAATAACGCAACTATACCCTCAGAAGCCGGATATTTTGTCTTTACAGCAGAATGGGCAATTGCAGCAGAACCAACACCTGCTTCATTTGAAAAGGCAGCTCTTTGAAAACCTACTATCAACACTCCTAAAACACCACCTAATGCAGCATTAGGATTGAATGCTCCGTCATATATCATCCCAAATGCTTGTGGTACAAGATCATAATTCATTGCTAAAATAACCAATGCAGCACCTACATAAGTAGCCGCCATAAACGGAACAACTTTTTCTGTTACCGAACCAATTCTTTTAATCCCTCCAATAATTACAACTCCAACAATGGCAGCCATAATAATACCGAATATTAATCCAGCAGCTCCGCTTTCTATTCCAAAACGCTCTACTAATTGTGCAGCAGCTTGATTTGCCTGAAACATGTTTCCTCCACCGAAAGAACCACCTACACACATTATAGCAAAAAATATAGCTAAGACCTTTCCTAAGCCAGCCATACCCATTTCTGCCAAACCGGTTTTTAAGTAATACATTGGCCCCCCGTGTACAGTACCATCCTCCATTACTTCTCTATACTTAACACCCAAAGTACATTCTACAAATTTAGTAGCCATACCAAGCAACCCTGCAAGAATCATCCAGAATGTAGCTCCAGGACCACCTACTGCAACTGCAACTGCAACTCCGGCAATGTTTCCTAAACCTACAGTAGCAGACAAGGCAGCTGTTAAAGCCTGAAAATGAGTAACCTCACCCTCTGCACTTTCTACAGCTATCGTTTCAAAAATATCTCCTCCAGGAGTTGAATCACCTTCAGCAACATCTACCGTATGGTGGTCAATTTCATCATAATCCCCTTTAACAACTTTAATAGCTGTACCTATAAGCGTGAAATTTGCAAACTTGAAATAAACTGTGAAAAATATAGCTCCAAGCACTAATATAATTAACACAAAAGGAACTGAATGTTCTCCAAAAGAAATTGGATAGAATATTATTCCTCCAACCCAATCAGCTATTGGTCTAAAAAAAGCATCTATTTTTTCATCTATGGTCAATGCTTTTGCTGCCGTATCTTGAGCAAAGGTTAAAAAGGGCAATATTGTTAATAATAATGAAAGAAATCGTGTCTTCATTTTGTAGTTTTTGTTGATTTATTAGTAGTTAAGTTATTTTTGGTGAGGCAAGATGGCGAAAAAAAAACGCAATCTAAAATTTTTGTTGTTAAATACTATATTAATGTTATATGTCAAACATTTTGTTTAATGCTAAAATTTGTTCTGGCCTTCCTAACACAATAAGCTTGGACTCAGGATACAAAATAGTAGTTGCCTCAGGGTTAATGATGTACTCCCGATCTGGAGTTTTATACCCAATAATACTACAACCCGTTTTATTTCTAAAATCCAAATCTTTTATAGTCTGTAAACTACCGTTAGACGTTATAGCCTCAACCGCTACTTCCTCAACATTTACCTTATTATCATCAATAATTGATAAATTATCTAAAAACTCAACCAAATCAGGCATTACCACTAAAGAAGCCATATGATCTCCACCAATCTTATCTGGCATAATAACATTATTTGCTCCTGCTAATTTTAGTTTTTTATAAGAAGCTTCCTGAGACGCTCGACTTATAATACCCACATTTTTGTTTATTTGTCGCGCCGAAAGCACCACAAATAAATTATCTGCATCATTTGGCAAAGCCACAATAATACTATGCGCACTTTCAATCCCCGATTCTAAAAGCACTTCATCCTCATTTGCATTTCCGTAAACAAATAACACATCGTCATCATACTTCTCAATAAGCTCTTTATCTTTCTCAATTACCACAAAAGGCCTGTTGTATAATGATAATTTTTGAGCGGCCTGCATACCATTTCTTCCGTAACCACAGATAATGATATGATTTGAAAGTTTATCAATTTTCTTTTTCATTTTTCTGTTTTTAAATTGTTCAAAAGAGTTTTTATCCATCAAGTATTCTGTAATTATAGATATTGAATACGCTAACGTCAATACACTTGATGAAATTAACCCCACTGTAAACAATTTTGCAGCATTATTCAATGGAGCTACTTCAGAAAAACCAACTGTTGAAATTGTAATCACAGTCATATACAAAGCATCAACCCAGTTATAATTCGCTATAAACCGATAACCTAAAACACCAATTAATAAAATACTTATTACCAATACTAAGGCAATCCGAAATTTCGATTTAAAAATAATCACCATGCTACAAATCAAATACTGAGGTTCTTTTGGTATACACCAAATCTTTAAGTTTTAAAAGGAATGCAGTAGTTAAATATATTGCGAAAGAAACTCCCAGAGTCGCAAACGTTAAATAAATAAAAAACAAACGTACATTTTTTGCACGTATCCCTAAACGGTCAGCCAATCTTGACGATACTGCAAAACCGTGTTTTTCAAAAAAGTATTTTATCTCCTTAATAAAACTCATAATTACGATGCAAATTAGTCATTTTTAAGAAGGATACAACAATTTATTTCCTATTTCACAATGCAGACATTTGTGTTGATTACAATACTGTGTTTTCAACTCTATAAGTGACTGCGTATCAGATGATGATACAACTTCAACATCTAAATCTTTAAACCTAGTCATTACACTATTTTTTTCTGGTTTAAGCCCCCTATATAACTGTAATAATTCTTCAAAATTATCTTTTCCAATACTTTTAGCATACATGAATTTTATAGGAATAATGGTATTTAGCACCAATAGCTCAATAAACGACTTGCTTACTTTTTTCTTCCTTTTAAGAGTTTCTTTACCAAAAGTATAATGCGTATCCCAATAACTCGAAGCACTTACACAAAATAACTCATAAATATCATCGATCGTTTTTGCCTTTATAATTTTGGAAAACAAGTTTTTTTGATGGCAATACAATGTTGCAAATTGTGACAACCTTATTGTAGGGAAACTCGAAGGACGCAACCTAAAAAACTGAAGGCTCACCATAGAATCTTGCAACTGATGCTTCTGCTTTAAAAACTGATACTCTTTCCGAAGAGTATGATAATATTCATCTACTTCAAGTTCATTCAATAAATTTGATTGTCCAAACAATAATGCTTCTAAGCTCAACATACTTGACGTTTCTTTCTTGAATACATTAAAAGATATATTTCTTGTTAGCTGAGAAAAAGCTGAAGCGTTAATTTTTAATCCAAAATTGCTTCCCAATAAATGAAACAACAAGGCTTCCCAATTACTTTGTAAATCGTCTAAGACAAGCTGAAATTCTACTACCTTACGATGTAAGCGCTGCACTAATAACTTTTGTTTCCAGAAGGACATTGTGAATTCATCTATACCATGAATTTGCTTTTCACAGTTTATCCAGTTTTTACGAAGAAGTAATTGCTTATAATTTCGCAATAGGGTTTTATTTACGACATTTTTTAACACTAATGTTTCTAGTGTATTTTGATAACCATCAAAAACTTCAATGTCATTTTCCCAAACTACATGTAGTATCACATTTTCATAAGCAACATCGTTTTGATGCTTATGCACATACCAATCAGAGGCTTTTAAATGAATTTCTACGGTTCCCGCCCATTCTTGGGAACCTAATAATATTCTAGAATTATAAAAATCTGGACCAGAATCCGTATTGTGTTCTCCTACGGAAATTACTTGAAGCCTATTTCCGTGAGTCGTTTTTAATGCAGTAGTGGTTAGTTTTTGATATTGCCAGACATAATGTAGAAAATCTTCTTGCATTGTTCTAAGTTACAAAAACCAAAAGACTTTTACCATAGCCTAATAACAAATAACATTTTGACTTTCATCAAAAATCATCTAATTTCGTTTAACTATACGTAAAAGCATTAATATATTAAACTGAATCACTTAACTTCTATTAAAATGTATAATCAATTCCAACTATCACTCATTCATAAATATTATCATATAGTTATTATTGTATTATTATCCTCATGCTCTCAATCAGATAGTGAAATTTCACTGAAAGGAACAGGCTTTTGCACAAACATTCATAGAAACGACAGCATAAGTCTATCAAAAGAACTTGAAGATTTTTCTTCTTTGATGAAATCTAAAACGGGTGTATATGTTTTAGAGGACGGTAGTAACTCGATGGTAGCTAGGGCATGGCTAAGTGAATATGCTGAAAAAACTATCGATATTCAGTATTTTATTTTTTCAACCGACAACATCGGCCTTATAGCTTGCGACTACTTAGTTAGGGCTGCCGACAGAGGGGTTAAAGTAAGAATCCTTGTAGATGACATTATGGTAGATGCCGACCTACAAGACATATCAACACTTGATTCGCATAAGAACATTTCTATTAAAGTATACAATCCTGGTGTTAATTTAGGAAAGAACATCTTCAGTAAAATAAAAAAAATCACTACAGATTTTAGATCTGCAAACCAACGAATGCATAATAAAACTTTTATAGTAGATGACAAAGTAGTAATTACAGGAGGACGAAATATTGCAGATGAATATTTTGATTATGATCACGAATATAACTTTAGAGACCGAGATGTACTTTTATTGGGGAAAGAAACTAGAAATGTAAAAAACTCTTTTAATGAATTTTGGAATGACTCATTAAGCGTAAAAATTACTAATATAACAGATGAAACCTATGAATTTAAAAACGATTCTGACAAGTTTAAACAGCTTCATGAATACGCCTGTAATCCTGATAACTTTTGGCCACAAATACGAGAAAGAATAGAAAAATTACCTTCAACTTTTAAATTGATAAAAGACTCTGGCAACCTTGTTTGGTTAGACAACGTAAATTTTGTTTCCGACATTCCTGGTAAAAACGATGAAATTCGCGATTTAGGTGGAGGAGGGATTTCAACTAGCGCCCTTATAAATTTGGTGAAAAACGCCAAATTATCCATAGATATCCAAACGCCATATTTAATTACTACTGAATTAAGTCAAAATTTATTTAAAGAGGCTGTTCAACGAGGCGTGAAGATTAGAATTCTAACCAACAGTCTTGCATCAACAGATAATGTAGAAGCCTTTAGTAGTTACCAATCTAATAGACAAGAATTACTAAAAACAGGAGTTGAAATCTATGAGTTCCGTCCTGACGCAGCCGTAAGAGTCAAGATCATGACAGGAGAATTACAAGAGAAACTAAAAAACAAACCAATTTTTGGGTTACACGCAAAATCAATGATTATAGATGGAAAAACAACAGTTATTGGTACATTCAACCTTGACCCAAGAAGCGCAAATTTAAATACTGAATGCATGGTCATTATTCATTCAAATAAAATTGCATCCAATGTTTTAAAAGGAATCGAAGAAGAATTCAAACCTGAAAATTCTTGGAAAACAACATTAGACTACAATCCTGACAATGAAGTTTCCAAATTAAAACGTATAAAAACTTGGACTAGAAAAATTATCCCAAAAGAAATTTTATAAAACATACTACAACTTACCACATTCTACTTAACCACCTTTAACCGCTCTTTTAATCAAATCATTTCACTTCCTTGAAAAATAAAAAATAGCCTTTTAAGAAATCATTAAGCTAAAGAAAAACTTGATTTTAAAACTTAAAAACAGTAACTTTCGTTAGTGTAGTCATAACAAATTAGTGAATCATGAAAAACATTTTAGTCTCCATAAATTTTGATATTAAAACTACTTTGCTAATTGACAAAGCATACGAACTAGCAAAGGCATTTGACTCCAAAATTTGGCTTGTACATATTGCTGCCCCGGACCCTGATTTTGTAGGCTATCAAGTAGGACCACAATACATACGAGATAGCAGAGCTCAAGAGTTAAGAGAAGAACATAGGCAACTTCAAGAATACACTAAGGAACTTGCTAAAAAAAACATTAATGCAGAAGGACTACTTATTCAAGGCGCTACTATTGAAATGATTATTCTGGAGTCGAAAAAATTACATATAGACTTAATTATAGCGGGACACCATAAACATAATTTCTTGTACAATGCATTTATTGGCTCTGTTTCTAGAGAGATTATTGAGCTATCAAAAATCCCGATACTCATAGTTCCTTATGAATAACAAAGGATGTTGTATGATAGTAAAACTAACGTCATATTGAGCCTGTCGAAATATTCCAGTTTATTAATACTGACTTCAGTAAACTCAGCCTGACAAAAGCAAAAGCCTTACTTGTTTAAAGAGTAAGGCTTTTGAAATATACAATTCGAAATTATACTGGATTAATCAATATATCCCATTTTTCGCATCCAATCGTTATTGAACATTTTCCCTACATACCTACTACCATGGTCATGAAACAACACTACAACCACATCATCTTTTGTAAATTTCTCTTTTAATTGCAACAATCCTTTTACTGCTGCTCCTGCCGAATTCCCCAAAAACATCCCTTCTTCTTTTGCTAAACGTTGTGTGTACACCGCAGCATCTTTATCGGTTACTTTTGTAAATCCATCAATAATATCAAAATTTACATTTTTTGGAAGAATATCCTCACCGATACCTTCGGTTACGTATGGGTAAATTTCATTTTCGTCAAAAATACCTGTTTCATGATATTTTTTAAATACAGAACCATAGGTATCTATTCCCCAAATTTTAATGTCTGGATTTTGTTCTTTTAAATATTTTCCTACTCCTGAAATTGTTCCTCCAGTACCAACTCCTACCACAAAGTGAGTTATTTTTCCGTCGGTTTGTTTCCATATTTCCGGACCAGTACTTTGGTAATGCGCCTTGGCATTACTTGGGTTATCATACTGATTTACATACCATGAGTTTGGTGTTTCCTCAGCCAATCTTTTTGATACTGAATAATACGAACGAGGATCAGTAGGCTCAACAGCTGTTGGACAAACAACAACCTCAGCTCCTACAGCTTCAAGAATATCCATTTTTTCTTTAGATTGTTTATCCGAAAGCACAAAAATACACTTGTATCCCTTTATAATAGCCGCCAAAGCTAATCCCATACCAGTATTCCCAGAAGTTCCTTCTATAATTGTTCCTCCTGGCTTTAGTCGTCCATCAGCTTCTGCATCTTCAATCATCGTTAATGCCATTCTATCCTTAACAGAATTTCCTGGATTAAATGTCTCGTATTTTGCAAGCACCAAACATGGCAACTCTGCAGTAATTTTATTTACTTTAACTAAAGGTGTATTTCCTATCGTTTCTAGTATGTTTTTTGCGTATTCCATTGATCTAATCTTTTTAGCGAATGCAAAAATAGTGAAAAGTTATTTAGTAATGCTTCAACATTCCCAAGAAGAGATAAGAAGTATTTTCTTTCACTATTCAAAACGAATAGCCTTTACAGGAGATATTTTTGTGATTACTTGTGACGGTATTAAAAGCAACACAAAACACAATACAAAAGTCCCTACATTTAAAGCTAGAACATACCAGAAATTAAAATAAATCGGAATATAATTCATATAATAATCTTCAGGATTTGGAAACTCGATTATATGAAAAGTATCTTGAATAAACAACAAACTTAATCCTATTAAATTCCCCCAAAATAACCCTATCAATACTATATAAGAAGCATTATATAAAAATATTTTCCTGATAGTCCAATTATCACCACCTAAGGCTTTTAATATTCCTATTAATTTTGTTTTCTCTAAAATCAATACCAATAGCATTACACTCATATTAATTACCGAAATTAATATCATAACTCCAATAATCACATAAATATTAAAGTCAAACATTTTAATCCATTCAAAAACGGTGTAATATTTCTCTTTTATAGTTGATACATTTAAAAATGAATCTGTGTTTTGATATATCTCTTTTCCTTTTAAATCAATTTCAGAAAAATCCTCTAAAAAAACTTCAAACCCTCCTACTTCATCATATTTACCTTCTGAATTTTTATGCCACTTATTCATCCGTTGTATATGACGAATATCTGCAATCATAATTGTTTTATCAAAATCTTGAAATCCAGAATTATAAATCCCTACAATTTTAAAATTCCTGGTATTTGGTATCTTATTAGAGTTTTCTTTAAAAAAATGAGTTACAACAGTTGACCCTAATTCGAACCCCATTCTATTAGCTAAGTACTCAGAAATCAATAACTCTGAATTTTCTTTCTTACCAGCTACATTTGGCAATTTCCCAACAATTAAATATTCTTCAAAATAACTCCAATTATAATCCGCGTCGACTCCTTTTAAATTAATTCCTTCAAAATCATTTTCAGTACGTATAATCCCCGCTTTATTAGCAACTGCCTGTACATATTTAATTCCCGAAACTGTTTTGAATTCAGGATAAAAGTCTTGGTCTAACACTATGGGTTTAGCTGAAACTACTGATGCGTTATTATCATATTTAGATATTATAATATGCCCGTTAAAAGCAGCTACTTTTTCTTGAATTTTTTGCTGTAATCCTATTCCAGCAGCTACAGCTACAAGCATCATTATCATCCCTAAAGCAATTGCTAGTATGGCAATTTTTATTATTGGAGAGGATACACTACTTTTATACTGTTTAGCAGCTATAATTCGTTTGGCTATAAATAATTCAAAGTTCAATACGTAAATCTCATTTAGTGAATACCAAAAATACATTTTTTATCGTTTTAGCCTTCATTTTTTCTTTAGGAAGTTGTCAGTCACAAAAAAAGGAAGTGTCAGATGCTTCTGATATACAAATTAATAAAGCCTCCATTACTCAAGAAAAATCAATAGTAGTTGGAGCCAATCGGTTAAACAGTTACTTACCATTACTCAAAAACAAACGTATTGGTGTAGTAGCAAATCAAACTAGTGTTATATTCAAAGAGGACAACTATACACATATAGTAGACTCATTGGTTTCTTTGAATATTGATATTCAAAAAGTTTTTGCTCCTGAACATGGTTTTAGAGGAAAAGCAGATGCTGGTGAACATGTTACTAACGGGAAAGACCCTAAAACTGGGATTGATATTATTTCTATCTACGGAAAAAACAAAAAACCTTCTGTTGATCAATTAAATAGTTTGGATATTATTGTTTTTGACATACAAGATGTCGGAGCACGATTTTATACATATATATCCTCTTTACACTATGTTATGGAAGCTTGTGCAGAAAACAACATCCCCATGCTTATTTTAGATCGACCAAATCCCAACGGACACTATACAGACGGGCCTATTTTAGAACCAGAACATAAAAGTTTTGTTGGAATGCATCCTATACCAGTCGTTCATGGAATGACCATTGGAGAATATGCGCAAATGATTAATGGAGAAAAATGGTTGAATAACGGAATACAATGTGACATTACTGTGATTAAATGCAAAAATTACGACAAGTCATTAGCCTATAGCCTACCAATAAAACCATCACCTAATTTACCTAATGATGTAGCCATAAACTTATATCCTAGTTTGTGCTTTTTTGAGGGGACTACTATTAGTGTTGGTCGTGGAACCGAAATGCAATTTCAAGTTTACGGAGCACCATATTTGCCGAAAACTGATTTTAACTTTATTCCAAAACCAAACGAAGGGGCTAAATATCCTAAACACGAAAACAAAGTTTGTTATGGTGAAGACTTAAGAAAAACTATTAAGCTTAACTTATTAAACTTAGAATGGCTTTCAAATGCATATAACCTATCTTCAGATAAAGAAACATTTTTCAATAATTTCTTTACTAAACTAGCTGGGACTAAAAAATTACAACAACAAATTGTAAATGGTGTAGATGATAAAGAAATTAGACTATCTTGGCTAGAAGGCCTAAAAGAATATAATGAAATGAGAAAACCATATTTATTGTATTAGCCCATTATTAACCCTGTTTGGATAATCCGTAATAATACCATCAACCTCATAATCCTGTATACGTTTAATACCTAATGATTCATTAATTGTCCAAGTAAAAATTTTGAAATCTAAATTTTGATATTTAGCAACAGTTTCTTTTGTTAGTAGTTCAAAGTAGGGACCTAATATTTCAGGTTTAAAATCCAATTGTTTTAGTTTATCCGAAATAACTTCTTGCCTATTAATCAACAATGATACTTTTATTTCAGGATGTTGTTTTTTAATTTCGTTTAAAACTATAACATCAAATGATTTTAATACAATTCTATTTTTAAAATCATATCCTGAGATTGCCTCTAAAACCAGCCTTACATATTCATATGGTTCTGGGTAAAAAACATTATAATATTTTGGATTACTTTTTATTTCAATAATATAATCAATTGATTCATGAGAATTCTGTTTTACAAAATTTTCACAAGCCTCAATCACTTCATTCAATAAAGGCTTATAAGCTTTTTGATTTTTTTGATCGGGAAATCTAGGATGTGTTTTTAAACCGCAATCAAACTGTATAATTTCTTCGTACGACATTTGAAACAGATTATACTCTTGATCTTCATCAATAGTCAATTCATCTCCATCAGGTTTCAAACAATATGTTTGTGACATAAAAGGCTCATGAGAAACAACTATTTTATTATCTCCAGAAACCACTACATCTAATTCAATTGCCTGTACACCTAACTTAATTGCTTCTTTAAACGATGCAATAGTATTTTCAGGTAATAATCCGCGACACCCCCTATGACCGATTAGTAACATATTGTATATAACTGTATAATAGTTACTCTAAGATAATCAAAAATATGATTACAAATAAATACAAATGCTACAATAAACCGAAAACTTATTAATTGAGTTTAACGAACTTTAATATTCTTTTTCATCTGCTCAACAATATTATAAACGGCAGGACAAATTTCTACATTATTTAATGTAATATCTAAAACCGATTGAAACTTTCTTCTGTTAGTATGCGGGTATTCCTTACATGCTTTTGGACGAACATCATAAATCATACAATAATTATCATCTGCTAAAAAAGTACATGGTGAGGATTGTAGCACATGAAAATCATCCTCATCAACTCTCAAGTATTGTTTGATAAATTGAGGTTGTTTCATTTTCAAATGCTTTGATATGCGTTCAATATCCTTATCTGTAAAAATAGGACTTGTAGTTTTACAACAGTTCCCACAAGTTAAACAGTCTGTTTGGGCAAACTCATCATCATGCAAATCTTGCATGATATAATCTAAATTTTTAGGCGGATGTTTTTTTAGCTTTGTAAAAAACTTTTTATTAGCGATATGTGTATCTTTGGCAAGTTTTGGAAGTTCTTCTAAAAATTCTTTCATCACAAATAAGTTATACTGTTAAGGACACAAAGATACTACTATGAGTGATATTTTAGGTAATGCATTATTAGATTACTACAACGGAAATTATTCTGAAGACATTATTACGGAATCTACTATATCTGAAGAAGATGAATTGCCATCAGAATATCTGTTTCGGTCATTTGATAAAATGCCTCTAATAGAACAGAAAGCACTAACTCTTTGTAAAGGAAAGGTATTAGATATTGGTTGCGGAAGTGGAAGCCATAGTTTGTTTTTACAAAATGAAAAAAAACTAGTTGTAGATGCTATTGATATTTCTAAAGGAGCTTCAGAAGTTGCCAAGCTTAGAGGTGTTCATAATGCTTTTCATAAAAATATTTTTGAAGTAAAAGAAACTTACGATACACTTTTACTATTAATGAATGGTATTGGAATTTGTGGTAAAATAGAACGAATCAATCTGTTTTTACAACATTTAAAAAGCCTACTAAATACTAATGGTCAAATTTTACTGGATTCTTCTGACATCTCTTATATGTTTGAACAAGATGAAGAAGGTGGTTTTTGGGTAAATCCTGATGAATATTATGGTGAGGTAGAATTTACCATGTCCTATAAAGGAGAAAAATCCGAAACTTTTGATTGGCTATATCTTGATTTTAATACTTTACAAAACGCTTGTCATGCTAACGGATTAGAATGTGAGTTAATTCAGGAAGGCGAACATTATGATTTTCTTGCAAGACTTACAGTTATAAAGGACAACTAATAGAAATAACCCTACGGTATATTCATATATTTATGTGTTTGTAATGACATTTTCCATTTCGGGTTTTTCATTACATACTCGACCATTAGTGGAATCATTTCATCTTTCTTACTCCATTCTGGTTGCATAAACAGCATACAATCATCATTCACTTTTGCTGCTTGTTCTTCAGCAAACTTAAAATCACTTTTGTTATAAATAATTACTTTCAATTCATGAGCAGCGTCATGCACTTCTTGAGTTGGCAACTTTGTTTTTTTAGGAGATAAACATATCCAATCCCAATCTCCTGAAAGCTTATATGCTCCAGAAGTTTCTATATGCGTTTTTACTTTATTAGCTTTTAAAGCATCCGTTAAAGGCTGCATATTCCACATTAATGGCTCTCCACCTGTAACTACAATGGTATCTGAATACTTAGCTGCATTTTCAGCAATTTGGATAGTATTTGTTGGAGGGTGCAAATTAGCATCCCAACTTTCCTTCACATCACACCAATGGCATCCAACATCACAACCACCTATTCTAATAAAATAAGCCGCTGTTCCCTTATAAAAACCTTCTCCTTGAATAGTGTAAAACTCCTCCATTAACGGAAGCATTTCTCCTTTACCTACTAATTCTTTAATTTCTTTCTGCATACGTTCGGCAAAGGTAGTTTAAAAACATACAAACATGAAATAATACCTTTTCATTAATAATTTTATTAAACATCTATTCTAGGGCTCCTTTTTTAATTTGATATTGACTATTTTTATCAAAATTTTTTTATTAAAATGACAGACTCAGAAAAGTTTTTCAATCATATCAATGAAGGATACACTACTAAAGGTGATTTTATAACTATTGGTGCAGCTATGTTAGGCGAAGAAACGCTAACTAACGCCTTTGTAAAAATCCCTCTAAAAACCTTAAACAGACACGGGCTAATTGCAGGAGCTACAGGAACAGGTAAAACAAAATCTTTACAAGTTTTAGCAGAAAACCTATCTGAAAAAGGAATCCCTGTACTTTTAATGGATATGAAAGGAGATTTGAGTGGTATTGCTCAGGCAAGTGCTGGACATCCTAAAATAGATGAACGTCATGAAAAAATTGGAATCCCTTTTAACGCTTCTGGTTTTCCTGTTGAAATTTTAACTTTATCAGAGCAAGGTGGTGTTCGTATGCGAGCTACAGTTTCTGAATTTGGACCAGTTCTACTTTCAAGAATTTTAGATGTCACGGAAACTCAAGCTGGTATTATTTCTGTTATTTTTAAATACTGTGACGATAATCAATTAGGTTTGTTAGATTTAAAAGATTTCAAGAAAGTATTACAATTCGCTACTGGTACTGGGAAGCAAGAGTTTCAAGAAGAATACGGAAGAATCTCCACGTCCTCTACTGGGGCTATTCTTAGAAAAATAATAGAAATTGAACAGCAGGGTGGTGATTTATTCTTTGGAGAAAAATCATTTGATGTAAACGATCTTACGCGAATAGACGAAAACGGAAAAGGATATATCAATATTTTACGCTTAACCGATATTCAGGATAAACCTAAATTATTCTCAACATTTATGCTGAGTTTGTTGGCTGAGATTTATGAGACATTTCCTGAGCAAGGAGATGCTGATCAACCAGAATTAGTGCTATTTATTGATGAGGCGCATTTAATTTTCAAAAATGCATCCAAAGCATTATTGGAACAATTAGAAAGTATTGTAAAATTAATTCGTTCAAAAGGTATTGGATTATACTTTGTTACTCAAAACCCAACCGATGTACCTGAAGGAATACTGAGTCAGTTAGGATTAAAAATTCAGCATGCCCTAAGAGCGTTTACAGCAAAAGATAGAAAAGCAATTAAACTTACTGCTCAGAATTATCCTGAAACTGATTTTTATGATACAGCCGAAGTGCTAACTTCATTAGGTATTGGTGAAGCTTTGGTTTCAGCTTTAGATGAAAAAGGACGTCCTACTCCATTAGCAGCAACATTACTGCGTGCTCCAATGAGTAGAATGGATATTTTAACCAAAGCTGAGTTAAAAACACTTATTAACGATTCTGATTTAGTAAAAAAATACGAAGAAGAAATTGACCGAGAAAGTGCTTATGAAATTTTAGGGCAAAAAATTCAATTATCTAAAAAACAAGAAATTACCCGTCGAGAAAAAGAAAAAAATAATAGAAGAACATCAACTAGAAGAAGCACTCGTCAGAACCCTGTTATAAAAGTACTTACTAGCGCTACATTTATTAGAAGTGTTCTAGGGATTTTAAAGAAATTAATTTAATAAAAAATAAAAGAACAGATTCCCGATTACTCGGGAATGTCAAAATAAATTTTATTATGAAAAAAACAATTATCATAGCATTAGCAAGTATTGCATTTATACAATGTGCAAAAAAAGAAGATCCTTTTTTAATTCAAAAGAATAAAATTGGAGTATTACAAAAAGACTTCACCATAAAGCAAATAGATTCCGTTTTTGCTAACGACTCTATAGTAAAACATGTTGCTGGCGATGAATTTACTGGTAACACTTCAGACATAGAAGTTTATGAAAAAGGTGGCGCACATTTACTTTCCTTATCCCCTTCAGAATCATTAGATAAAAACGCAACAATAAACATTGTTACCTTAAGAGACGTCAGATTTAAAACTGATAAAAACGTAAGTTTAACAAGTACTTTTAAAGACTTTAAAACGCATTATGAAGTTTTAAAAATTGATAGAATTCTAAACAGTATAAACATAGAATTTAAAAATCAAGATTTTTACATCACCATCGCTATAGACCAATTACCTAGCGCATATAAATTTGATTATACAAGAACTATTGATGCTGCTAGTATTCCTGATGATGCTAAAATTAAAAGCATGCGACTAGATTGGTTCTAACCCATCAATGGGATTTGATCTAAATTCATTGACTTAATTCAAAAAAAAAACACATATTTTAATTTATTAAATCCCACTGGTGGATTAAGGAATCAATTATTTTTTCGACCTAGTAAAAAAAAACAACTTTACAATGAAAAAATATTTGATTCCTTTTTTAATTGCCTTAATCACATTATCATGTAGTAATACAACTACTTCTCAAGAGTTGAACAACTCTAAACTTGAAAAAGCATATTTCGCAAGCGGTTGTTTTTGGTGTGCAGAAGCAATTTTTGAAAGCCTTACTGGTGTTAAAGAAGTCACTAATGGATATTCAGGTGGGTATACACAAAACCCTACTTATGAGAGTAGTAATACCGGACGTACCGGACATGCCGAGGCTATTGAAGTGATTTACAATCCAGAAAAAATAAGTTTTTCATCCTTAGTTGATGTCTATTTCGGATCCCAAAACCCTACTCAAGTTAATGGCCAAGGACCAGACCGAGGATCTCAATACCGATCCATTATTTTTTATCAGAATAAAGCACAACAAAGTATTATTAAATCAAAAAAGGAAGCGCTATCAAAGCTACTAAAAACTACTATTGCTGCTGAACTTATTCCATTTGAACAGTTTTGGATTGCTGAAAACTACCACCAAAACTACGAGCGCCTACACCCAAACAATATTTATATAAAAGGAGTATCTATTCCAAGATTAAATAGTTTTAAAAAGAAGTTCCCTCATCTACTTAAAAAAACCCATTAATCTTTTGCGCTATAAGTAGTTAAATATTTTCATATATTTACTGCACCCTTAATTATAAAGCAAAATGAAAAAACTTTACTTTATGCTGATTCTTTTCAGCATGCATTCCTTGTATTCCCAAGACACTAAAAATGTTTTATTTCTCGGAAATAGTTACACTTCTGTAAACAATTTACCTAGCCTAGTACAACAAGTAGCAGCATCAACTGGAAATACGTTTACTTATGATAGTAATACACCTGGGGGTCATAGACTTAAAGGTCACATTACTAACACAACCAGCATTAATAAAATACAAGCAGGTAATTGGGACTATGTAGTGTTACAGGACCAAAGTCAATACCCTTCTTTTCCAGATGTTCAAGTAGCTATAGAAGTATATCCATATGCTACTCAACTAAGTAATTTAATTAAGCAATACAATCCATGTGCTAAACCAGCTTTCTATATGACTTGGGGAAGAGAAAATGGAGATGCAGGAAATTGTGCAGGATGGCCAGCTGTATGTACCTATGAAAGCATGGACGATTTATTACGACAACGTTATCAAATTATGGCTAATGATAATAACGGAATAGCTTCACCAGTGGGAGCAGTTTGGCGTTACTTAAGAACCAACCACCCCACATTAGATTTATATTCTGGTGATGGAAGCCACCCATCATTGACAGGAAGTTATGCAGGAGCCATTACATTTTATTGCACATTATTTAGAAAAGACCCTACTTTAGTTACTTTCAATTCTTCACTAAGTAATGCCGATGCTACCATTATTAAAAATGCAGTAAAACTTGTTGTATTTGATGATTTAGCTGAATGGAATATCGATAAATATGATCCAATAGCTACTTTTAACAACATCAATACAAACGAAACTTTTACGTTTACCAATACTAGTCAAAATGCAATTTCTTATGCATGGGATTTTGGAGATGGTAATACCTCAACAGACGAAAACCCTGCACATACATATGCTACTATAGGAGATTTCACGGTTACCTTAACAATTGCCAATTGTGAAAAAACTGATGTGACCACAAATGACATCACTGTTAACGCTTTAGGAGTTGAAGATGAAGAGTATAATGCAAATTTCACACTTGTAAAAAACCCCGTAGACAATATATTAGAAATTGAATCATCAAAATTCAATTCAGGAAATTATACATTAGAAGTATATTCTGTAATTGGTCAAAGAATATTCAAAAAGCAATCAACACTGCAAACAAATCAAAAAATAAACACTAGCTCGCTACAATCAGGGATATATCTTATTCAAGTATTAAGCAACGATACCCCTGTTTATACAACTAAATTTTTCAGAAAATAATAAGTTTAAATTTCACCTCTAATAAGTATTAGGTATAGATTTAATCCATTTTAAAACCAAAGCAATTTTTGTTTTGGTTTTATTTTTATATATTTGTGAAACACTGTTTCAATTATTAAAACAACAAACGATGTCAATAGCATACGAAGCAACTTTAGAATTCGCAAAAGGTCTTGATCAACAAGATAAAATAGCTCATTATAGAGGTCAATTTCACATTCCGAAAGACAAGGATGGAAATGAATGGATTTATATGTGTGGTAATTCTTTAGGATTACAGCCAAAATCTACTAAAGAATATATTAATCAAGAATTAGAAGACTGGGCAAACTTTGGTGTTGAAGGGCATTTTGAAGCAAAAAACCCTTGGATGCCGTATCATGAATTCTTAGCAGAGTCAATGGCGAAAGTTGTTGGCGCAAAACCTATTGAAGTGGTAACTATGAACACCTTAACAACAAATTTACACTTGTTAATGGTTTCTTTTTATCAGCCTTCAAAAACAAAATTTAAAATAGTAATAGAATCTGATGCTTTTCCATCTGATCGTTATGCAGTAGAATCACAATTACGTTTTCATGGTTTCGATCCAAAAGAAGGATTAGTAGAGTGGAAACCTCGTAAAGGAGAAGAACTACTTAGAATAGAAGATTTAGAAACTATTGTTGAAGAACAAGGAGATGAAATAGCATTATTACTAATTGGTGGTGTAAATTATTATACTGGGCAATATTTAGACCTCAAACGCATTGCTGAAATTGGTCACGCAAAAGATTGTATGGTTGGTATTGACTTAGCTCATGGAGTAGGAAATATCAAACCTGAATTACATAATTCAGGTGTTGATTTTGCAGCTTGGTGTACGTACAAATATTTAAATTCTGGACCAGGAAGTTTAGGTGGTTTATTTGTTCATGAAAAACATGCTCATGACAAAACATTAAAAAAATTCTCTGGATGGTGGAGTCACAATAAAACAACTCGTTTTAACATGCGACAAGAGCTTGATGTTATGCCAGGAGCCGAAGGGTATCAATTGAGTAATCCTCCTATTTTATCTATGGCTGCTATAAAAGCTTCTTTGGATATGTTTAATGAAGTAGGTATGGACTCACTTAGAGAGAAATCGGAAGAACTTACTGGTTATTTTGAATTTTTATTGAATACAATTGAATCAGACGCTATTAAAATAATTACACCTTCTAATCCAAAAGAAAGAGGTTGTCAATTATCTATACAAGTGAAAAATGCTGACAAAAGCTTACATAAAAAATTAACAGAAAACCACATTATAACGGACTGGAGAGAACCAGATGTTATCCGTTGTGCGCCAATTCCATTATACAATTCATTTGAAGACGTATTTAGAATGGTTGAAAAATTAAAAGAATTAGTTTAAAATACAGAATAACATGAACAAAGGAAAACTAATAAAACACAAAGCAACACCAAGAGGTAAATTCCCACATGTAAAACGTGTAGGTGATTTTATTTTTGTTTCAGGAACAAGTTCTAGAAGAACAGACAATACATTTGAAGGTGTCGAGGTTGATGAATTTGGAACTACCAAATTAGATATTAAAGCGCAAACGAAAGCTGTACTAGAAAATATCAATGACATATTAAAAGAAGAAGGAGCTAGTTTAAAAGACATTGTTGATGTGTCTTCTTTTTTAGTAAACATGAATGATTTTGGAGGTTATAATGAAGTATATGCATCATACTTTGATTATGATGGACCTACTCGTACCACAGTTGCTGTACATCAATTACCGCACCCACATTTATTAATCGAGATTAAGGTTACTGCTTATAAAAAAGCATAGTTACTCATGAGTACTGACAAAAAAATACTAAACACTTCTGTTGAAAAAGCATTCAAAATACTGGACTGCTTCACTCCTACTGTAACTGAATTAGGAGTAACTGAACTTGCCCATAAAATGAGCACCAACAAAAGTGCGGTATATAGAATGTTAGCAACTATGGTAGCATTGGACGTGATTCAACAAAATCCTGAAAATGACAAATACCGTTTAGGGTTAAAGTTATTTGAATTAGGACAACGTGTATCAATAAACAAAAACTTCATCAATAAGGCAAGACCTTATATGGAGGAATTGGTGAGACGTGCTGATGAAACAGCGCATTTAGCAATTTACAAAAATCAAGAGGTTTATTTTTTAGATAAAGTAGAAGGCCCTCACGATTTACAAATAAACACTCAAATCGGCTCCAAAAAGCAATTGTATTGTACTGGTTTAGGGAAAATTATGCTTGCCTTTGGAGAACCAAATTACAAAGTAGTAATTCAAAATTTATCTTTAGAATCAATTACTGGTAATACCATTACCAATAAATCAAAGCTAATTTTAGAAATTGATAAAATAAAAAATGAAGGTTTTGCTTTAGACATGGAAGAGAATGAAGTTGGATTAATCTGTGTGGCTGTCCCTGTATTTAATCGTAACGGACAGTTTATAGCAGCAATCAGTAATTCTGGTCCTACTGCTAGATTTAACGAAGCAAAAATTCAGAATTACACAGATGTACTAAAAGATACTGCAAACCAATTGAAAGTAATTTTCAATTAATTGACATCATTATGAAAAAAATATTAAACTACATAAACGGAGAACTGGTTGCTCCAGTGGCAAACAAATGGATAGATAATTATGATCCATCTAATGGAGAAGTATATAGTTTAATTCCAAACTCGTCTGAAGAAGATGTAGAAAATGCATATCAAGCAGCAGCAGACGCTTTCCCATCTTGGTCTAATACCACTTTAGAAGAACGAAGTAAAATACTTTCTAAAATAGCTTCTCTTATTGAAGAAAATCTTGAAGAATTTGTGGCAGCCGAATCTCAGGACAATGGGAAACCGTTAAGCTTAGCAAGAGCTGTTGATATTCCTAGAGCCTCTAGTAACTTTCAGTTTTTCGCCAATGCTATTACGCAATTTTCTAGCGAATCTCATGAAAGTGTAGGTTTAAACGCTTTCAACTTTACACTGCGTAGCCCAATAGGAGTTGTTGGGTGTATATCTCCCTGGAATTTACCTTTGTACTTGTTCTCATGGAAAATAGCTCCTGCTTTAGCCACAGGAAACACTGTAGTTGCAAAACCAAGTGAAGTGACGCCAATGACAGCCTTCTTACTTGGAAGAATATGTAATGAAGCTGGTTTACCCAAAGGTGTTTTAAATATTGTTCATGGGCTAGGACATACAACAGGGCAAGCTATTGTAGCTCATGAAAAAATTAAAGCAATTTCTTTTACAGGAGGAACAACAACCGGAGCACATATCGCACGTGTAGCAGCACCCATGTTTAAGAAATTATCATTAGAATTAGGAGGTAAAAATCCTAATTTAATATTTGCTGATTGTGATTATGACAAGATGTTAAACGTAACGTTAAAATCATCTTTTGCTAATCAAGGTCAAATATGTTTATGTGGATCTCGTATTTATGTAGAACGTAGTATTTACGATAAATTTAAAACTGATTTTATAGCTAGAGTTAAAGCATTAAAAGTAGGTCATCCATCAGAAGCAGATACTAATATTGGTGCTTTGGTTTCAAAACCTCATTTAGAAAAAGTAAAATCATATATTGATATCGCTGAACAAGAAGGTGGTACCGTTATCGCAGGTGGAAATTATGTAACTGTAAAAGGCTATGAAAACGGATACTATTTAGAACCAACGGTTATAGAAATAACCGAGCCTAATTGCAGATTAACGCAAGAAGAAATATTTGGGCCTGTAGTTACTCTAATGCCTTTTGACACTGATGAAGAAGCATTAGCACTAGCAAACGGAGTTCGTTACGGATTATCAAGCACCATTTGGACAAACAACTTAAACAGAACAATGCTTTTAGCAAAACAGTTGGAAGCAGGAATTGTTTGGGTAAACACGTGGTTAATGCGTGATTTAAGAACCCCTTTCGGAGGAA
>Ga0209291_1000802_pt1 | contig 29636 bp, 24 predicted proteins | sample GOMGulsemesocosm_FD_184633 | JGI IMG/M metagenome (GOLD analysis project Ga0209291, IMG submission 184633) | Methane-oxidizing microbial communities from mesocosms in the Gulf of Mexico - GOM9B Gulf of Mexico (SPAdes) (version 2) | ecosystem: Environmental > Aquatic > Marine > Cold seeps...
TTATTTATGATCGTAATGGCATACTCTTAGCTGAAAACAAACCCGTCTACAGCTTAGATATGGTACCAGAAAAAATTGCCGATATTGACGCTACGATTGCAAAGTTAACGACCCTATTAAATCTGACTGAAGATAATATTGATGATTTCCATACCCGTTTAAAACGCCAGCGCCGCTTTAAACAAGTCTCAATACTAACCAATTTATCGGAGTCTGAAGTTGCCCTATTTTCAGTGCAACGACACAACTATCCCGGCATTTCGGTCACCGCAAGACTAAAACGCTATTATCCATTTGGTGATGCACTCACCCACGCGCTAGGTTATGTAGCCAGAATTAACAGTAATGATCTTAACCGCCTAGAAAAGAATGGTTTACGCGCAATGTATGCTGCGACTCATGATATCGGCAAGCAGGGCATCGAACGTTATTACGAAAAAACACTCCATGGCGAACCTGGCTTTAAAGAAGTTGAAGTCAATAACCGCGGCAAAATTGTACGAACACTCAAAATAACACCTCCCGTACCAGGCAATGATCTGTATTTAAATATCGATATACGTTTACAGCTTAAGGCACAAAAAGAGTTGGCAGGACGCCGTGGTGCGATCATCTTACTGGCACCAAAAACAGGCGAAGTATTAGCGATGATCTCGAGCCCGAGTTACGATCCAAACTTATTCGTCCATGGCATTAGCAGTAAAGACTATAACCGTTTATTACAGTCCAAAGATCGCCCTTTGATTAACCGTGCAACACAAGGGCGCTATCCGCCAGCATCAACGGTTAAACCACAATTAGCAATCTTAGGGTTAGAAGACGGTGCTATCACACCGAACACGATTATTAATGATCGCGGTTGGTTCCAAATCCCTAATACCAAACGTCGCTTTCGAGATTGGAAACGTTGGGGCCATGGCAAGATTAATGTCTATACCGCTATCGAGCAATCATCAGACACCTTCTTTTATAACCTAGCTTATAACGTCGGCATCGATAAGATTCATAATTTCATGGCCGAGTTTGGTTTTGGTGAATATACCGGCATTGATGTGAGAGAAGAAACCAATGCTATTTTGCCATCCCGAGAATGGAAACGCGCACGCTACAATCAACCTTGGTACCAAGGTGACACGATTTCAGTAGGGATTGGTCAGGGTTACTGGTCTGCAACCCCAATCCAACTTGCGAAAGCGACTGGTATTGTCGCAAGTCGAGGTTTACGCCCTGTTCCGCAGTTGGTCAGAGACATCAAGTATACCAATGGTGACGCATACAAACCCGTTGTGGAATTACCACCTTTAAAACTAAAAGATCCTGCAAACTGGCAAGTTGCTAAAGATGGCATGCACGGTGTAGTGACAAAGAATAACGGTACAGCACGTCGTGCATTTGCCAAAGCATCCTATAGCGCAGCTGGTAAATCAGGCACAGCACAATTATACCAGTTGGGTGAAGAAAAATACGATGCCAGTAAAATCCGCGAACGTTTACGTGATAATGCCATGTTTGTGGCTTATGCACCGTTTGAAGAACCTGAAATTTCAGCCACTATTATCCTAGAGAATGCCGGTGGCGGTAGTTCTCAAGCAGCACCATCAGCACGTCGTTTATTTGATGTTTACTTTGACAATAAAAAGGAAAATTAATGCCAGATCGTCGTCATAATCAAAGCATTTGGTATAAATTACATATCGATTTTCCGTTATTGTTCGGTCTGTTAAGTCTGATGGGCGTTAGTCTTGTCGTGCTTTATAGCGCAGGTGGCGCAGACATAGCGTTAATGGAAAGACAAGTCGTGCGCATGCTTCTTGCGTTAGGGGTAATGCTTGCGTTAGCACAAATACCACCGTCCACCTATCGTCGCTGGGCATTTCCAATCTTCATCATTGGCACCATTTTATTAATCGCGGTATTACTGTTTGGTCATGTCGGTAAAGGCGCTCAGCGCTGGATTGATCTTGGCTTTACCAAATTCCAACCGTCTGAAATAATGAAAGTAGTGATGCCATTAGCCGTTGCTCGTTACATGAGTAACCAGCCGATTCCACCCAGTTTTAGAACCGTCATCAGCGCATTGATCATGGTCTTGGTTCCGACATTATTGATCGCGAGACAGCCCGATCTAGGCACCTCGTTACTGGTCGCTATTTCAGGTATTTTCGTTATATTTTTAGCGGGTATGTCATGGCGTTTAGTGATGATTGCCTTTGGCCTCGTATCCGGATTTGCACCAGTCTTGTGGTTCTTCTTGATGCACCCTTATCAAAAACAACGGGTATTAACCTTTCTCAACCCAGAAACCGATCCGCTTGGTTCTGGTTACCATATTATTCAATCTAAGATTGCTATTGGTTCAGGCGGATTTTGGGGCAAAGGTTGGTTATCAGGCACTCAATCGCAACTCGATTTTTTACCCGAGCGTCACACCGATTTTATTTTTGCAGTATTTAGTGAAGAATTTGGTTTATTTGGTGTGATCTTATTGCTGTCACTTTATTTATTTGTGATCTGCCGCGGTTTAGTGATCGCGATGCAGGGCCAACGCATATTTGAACGCCTTATTGCCGGTAGTATTACCATGACATTTTTCATTTATTTGTTCGTAAATATCGGTATGGTCAGTGGATTGTTACCTGTAGTGGGCGTACCACTGCCTTTAATTAGCTATGGTGGCACTTCGATGGTGACATTGATGGCTGGATTTGGCATTCTAATGTCAGTAAGAACACACCGTCGCTTAAGTTGAGGAATCCAGATGCTAGGTAAAAAAGTATTATTTCTGCTAGGTTTAGCAGCGTTTCAAGCTAATAGTGCTGAGTTAAGCAGCGAGCACAAAACTTGGGTCGAAGAGTTAAGTACTAAATATGATATATCAGAACAAGTACTTACCGACGCGATCGGCCAAGCAAAATTTGATGAAAACGTATTAACTAAGATCCAGACACCTTGGGAAAAAAAGCCTTGGTATAAATACGCGCCAATCTTTATTACCGAAAGTCGTATTAACAAAGGTGTCGAGTACTGGCAGCAATACGAAGATACCTTTGCTAAAGCCGAAGCTGAATATGGTGTCCCAGCGCAAATTATCGTCGCCATTATGGGCGTTGAAACCTTCTATGGTAAATACAAAGGTAATATCTCGGTATTAGACTCTCTTTATACACTGGGTTTTAATTATCCATCCCGAGGGAAATTTTTCCGCCAAGAGTTCGCGCAATACATTAAATTAAGCGAACAACAAGGCTGGAAGCTGACAGAAACACAGGGGTCATATGCCGGAGCAATGGGCTTAGGTCAATTTATCTCATCAAGTTACACTCATTATGGCGTTGATTTCTCTGGTGACGGTAAAGTGGATATGATCAACGATCCTATCGATGCAATCGGCAGTATCGCTAATTACTTTAGCAAACATAAATGGACAACCGGCGCATCAGTCGCTTATCCAGTCAAAGCTGACAGTGAAAAAGTAGCTGAATTACTGAGTAAATCATTGAGAATCAAACATACATGGGCAGACTTAACCGCTGCAGGTGTGGTATTGAAAGAATCAGATGATCGTGTTCCTTCGATTACGATTGAAGATACAAGCCCAGCAAAGCTGCTCAAATTACAACAGCTTGATAGCGATGAGTATTGGGTTTACCTAGATAATTTCTACAGTATTACCCGCTACAACCATAGCCCACTCTATGCAATGGCTGTTTTCCAATTAAGTGAAAAGATTAAACAAGCTAAACATGCGCAATAAACAACGTTTAACCCTACTTTGTATCTGCGGCCTGCTGGCCGCATGTTCTTCTTCACGTTATCAATACAGTGATGATCACGCACCAGAGAACATACCGCAACTTGATGATATTGCTGATGCAGTACCGACACCACAAACTTATAGTCGTTACGCAAATCGCGACTATCAGGTACGTGGCATCGATTATGAAGTATGGCGAGATATAAAAACCTTAACTCAAGAAGGTAAAGCATCTTGGTATGGTAATAAATTTCATGGTCACAAGACCTCAAACGGTGAAATTTATGACATGTTCTCGATGTCAGCAGCACACAAAAATTTACCTCTGCCGAGTTTTGTAAAAGTAACAAATCTAGGTAATGATAAAACCGTGGTTGTGCGAGTTAATGATCGTGGACCTTTCCATTCCGAACGTATCATTGATTTGTCTTATGCTGCCGCGTATAAATTGGACATGTTGCAATCTGGCACGGCCAATGTACGTGTAGAGTTAATCATTCCAACTGCCGATAACAGCAGTTTGTTTGCCCCGAAACCACAGTGGTTCATTCAAGTATTAGCATCAAGCAATGAAGCCAAAGCGCAACAGATTGCCGATAGTTTAGGGACCAAATACAGTACTGAAAATCGCTTAGTCATCAGTGGTAAATTCCACCGAGTACAACTTGGGCCAATCTCAGATACTGAGCAAGCACAAGGGCTGTTAGCTAAAGTTCAACAAGAATATACAAATGCTTATGTTTTGAAGGAACTTTCCAGTAAAACTGTATCTAATAAATAAACTTTAAATAGTAAGACATAAATTCAGCTAGTTTGATAGACTAGCTTCCATATACCAAATAACCCTGAACGACAGATCCTGTTCGAGGTTATTTAATTAAGTTATCAATAACTTAATTCCAACTTTAATTATAGTGAAGTGAAACGTGGCCAATCAATTAAAAAAACTTATCCTAACGAGCCTCGCAGTGGCGAGTTTCTCATTAAGTGCAGCACCGAGTGTTATTCCTGATACACCCGTAGTTGCAGCTAAAGCATTCATATTAGTTGATTTTGATTCAGGCAAAGTGATCGCAGAAAAAAATGCAGATGATTCATTAAAACCTGCCAGCCTAACTAAAATGATGACAAGTTATGTTATTGGTCAAGAAATTAAAGCCGGTAATATCAACCTTGATGACCAAGTAACGATTAGTAAAAATGCATGGGCTAAAAATTTCCCAGACTCATCAAAAATGTTTATCGAAGTTGGCAAAACTGTCACAGTAGAAAAACTGAACCAAGGCATTATCGTTCAATCTGGTAATGACGCTTGCGTGGCAATGGCTGAACATATTGCAGGTACTGAAAGCGCCTTTGCACAGTTGATGAATTCATGGAGCAAACAGCTCGGTATGGATGCAACGCACTTTGCTAATAGCCACGGCTTAGATAGCAAAGAGCAGTACACCACAGCGCGTGATATGGCGACATTAGGACAAGCACTTATCCGTGATGTGCCTGAAGAATACCGTATTTACTCGCAAAAGAAATTTAGCTACAACGGCATCACCCAATACAACCGTAATGGTTTATTGTGGGATAAAAGCATGAACGTTGACGGCATTAAAACCGGTCACACCTCAGGCGCTGGGTTTAATTTAGTCTCTTCTGCAACCAAAGATAACATGCGCTTAGTTGCTGTGGTACTGGGTACTAAAAGTTCAGATGCACGTAAAGCTGAAAGTAAAAAATTACTTAACTTTGGTTTCCGTTTTTATGAAACAGTCACACTCCATGAAGCCAATTCAAGCATAGTTGCCGAACGTGTCTGGATGGGTGAACAAGAGCAAATTGAACTGGGCCTAGCGGATAAATTAACGCTGACGGTACCACGTGGCCAAGCAAAAAACTTAACCGCTGATTTCGAGATCCAAAAAGAGCTAAGCGCACCTATCGCGAAAGGTGATATCGTCGGTAAAGTATTCTATAAACTTAACGATGAAGAGATTGCTCAGGCTAATTTAATCGCCCTTGAAGACGTTGAATTAGGTAGCTGGTTTAGCCGATTAATTGATTATTTCAAATTATTATTTGCTGGTTGGTTTGGTTAATCCTTTCCCTGACACCGTTACCCGATTATAATGATGAATACAAAGGAGGCAGTTGCCTCCTTTGCCATTATTTCTAAGGTACGAGAAAAACTAATGTCTTTAAATACCAAATTCGACGAACTACTTGATTTCCCTTGTCTATTTAACTTTAAAGTTATCGGTAATACCGATCCTAAACTCGAAGATAACATTGTTGCAGTGGCACAGAAACATGTCCCAGGTAACTATGTTCCTAGCTCTAAAAAGAGCAGCAAAGGTACTTACAACTCTGTAACCATCAAAGTTAAAGTCCAAGACAAAGATCAAGTAGAAGGCTTATACGTAGCGTTCGGTGCGATCCCAGGTGTGATCCGCGTTTTATAATAACTAATAGCAATATCAAAAAATCTAATTAGTATTACTAATTAGATTTTTTGCGTTGCTGTTAATCATATAGAAGAGCATATTTTGTCAGAACATAGCATTATAATTCGTCAACTTAATCGCCAACCTTACAGTACTGTATTTGACGCGATGAAAGCGTTTACTGAAAACAGAGACGACAGCACTGAAGATGAACTTTGGTTTGTTGAGCACGACCCAGTGTTTACCCAAGGTCAAGCTGGTAAAGCTGAACATATACTCGCCACGGGCGATATTCCAGTTGTGCAAGCCGATCGCGGTGGTCAAGTGACCTACCACGGCCCAGGTCAACAAGTGGTATATTTCTTACTCGATATTAAACGTCGTAAGCTTGGCGTTCGAAATCTTGTTAGCCATATCGAGAACGGTATTGTGGCAGCGCTCGCAGAATCAGGTATTGAAGCCTACCCACGTGCAGATGCGCCCGGTGTTTATGTTGCTGATAAAAAAGTTGCTTCATTAGGTTTAAGGATCAGAAAAGGCCGGTCATTCCATGGATTAGCACTTAATATAAACATGGACTTATCACCTTTTCTGCGTATTAACCCTTGTGGTTATGCGGGTATGGAAATGACCCAAACAAGTGATCTTGGTGGTGCTACCAGCTTAGGTGAAATACAACCTAAGCTAGTCGAACACCTATGTTCCCTGCTAGAATACACCCAATTAACATTCAAAGATGGATTAACAGAGCATGAGTAAAACCGTTCGATTAGAGCCTGGCGTTAAACTTCGCGACGCAGATAAGATGGCTAAAATTCCAGTGAAAATTATTGCTACTGATAATGATGAAATCCTGCGTAAGCCATCGTGGATGAAGATCCGCCTACCGAAAAGCTCTGCTCGTATCCAAGAAATCAAAAATGTGATGCGTGAAAACAACCTGCACTCAGTGTGTGAAGAAGCATCTTGTCCAAACCTTTCGGAATGCTTTAACCACGGTACTGCAACCTTTATGATCATGGGCGCTATCTGTACGCGTCGTTGCCCATTCTGCGATGTTGCCCATGGTAAACCATTACCACTTGTTGCCGAAGAACCACTGAAACTGGCGCAAACAATTGCTAAGATGAAGTTGAAATACGTGGTAATTACCTCTGTAGATCGTGATGATTTACGCGACGGTGGAGCACAACACTTTGCTGATTGTATCCGTGAGATCCGCCTATTGAACCCTGAAATCAAAATCGAAATTTTGGTACCAGATTTCAAAGGTCGTATGGATAAAGCACTAGAAATCTTTAAAGATACACCACCGGATGTATTTAACCACAACTTAGAAACTGCACCTCAGCATTACAAAATGGCGCGTCCAGGTTCTGATTACCAGTGGTCTTTACGTTTACTAAAACGCTTTAAAGAAATGCACCCAACAGTGCCAACTAAGTCAGGTCTAATGATGGGCTTAGGTGAAACCAACGAAGAGATCGCAGAAGTAATTAAAGATCTTGCTGAACATGGTGTAACGATGCTGACATTAGGTCAATATTTACAACCTAGCCGTCATCACTTACCAGTGAAACGCTACGTGCACCCAGATGACTTTGATGCACTAGGTGAACTAGCAAAAGAAGTTGGCTTTGAGCACGCAGCATGCGGCCCATTCGTGCGTTCTTCATACCATGCAGACTTACAAGCACAAGGCAAAGAAGTTTCTTAACTCTTAACCTCTGTGGTAATAAAGCTAACACGAGCTATTGTCTCCTCTGTTAGCTTTAATTTTGTGATTACCAGTTAACCTTGCCATGAATCGAACATCCCAAAATATGCCCTTCTCGCAATAGTTAGAGCCCGCACAAAAACTCATTCTTTATTCTTATCTTCTTCTTTATCAAAATAAGAACCTGGTGCTGTAAATAACCGTTTCGTTGCATCAACAGGCATTTCTAAAACACCTTTAATCGCCCCTTTTGTAGCGCCCTTAGACGCATTTTCACCAATCTTATCACTGGCTTCAACTAAGGCCTCAACCCGTGTTAGCATCGGGGGGATATCGACACGTACTTTCTCAATCTGAGCTAAAATTGGCGGGACTAAGGTATTAATGTCATCGACACGCTTGTTCACAGAATCTACACGCCTTAATATGCTAGGGATCCGTTTATTGACCGCATTAACTTGTTTTAATACCGCAGGTAATTCAGCTCTGACTGCCGCGACCTCAGCTAAAATAGATGGCACAGCCAAGCGCACCGCTTCAATTTCTTGTAGCATTGGTGGAATACTCACGCGCACGGCTTCAACCTCAGCAAGGATAGCAGGTACACTGCCACGAACGGCTGCAACTTCGGTTAAGATATTCGGGATACTTTGCGCATTAATCATCTCAACTTGCGCCACTATCGCGGGGATTTGCACCGAAATATCATCGATCTTTTGCAATATATCCGGCAGTGCCTTGCGAACTTCAGTTACTTCTTTGGTCAAGTTCAGCACCGCATAAGAAAAATAACTTACACTTGCTGCAATCAAGGCTGCAGCTAATACCGCTGATGTATTAAACCGAGAAGCTACTTTGTTTACCGCTTGCTGAGCCATAAGCTCCTCCTTGTATTTCACTCAAGGCGAGTATAAAAAAGGCAGTCACATATTACGGGACTGCCTGAGCACTTAATCAAGTTAACCACACTGTAAGATGCTTATGGGCGAATTAAACCATCACCAATTGCAATCCATTTATACGTTGTTAACTCTTCTAAGCCCATCGGACCACGAGCATGTAATTTTTGTGTTGATACCGCGACTTCAGCACCTAAACCAAACTGGCTGCCATCAGTAAAACGCGTACTTGCATTAACGTAAACCGCCGCTGAGTTAACCGCATTCAAAAATCGCGTCGCATTAGTTAAGTTATCCGTTAAGATCGCATCTGAGTGTTCTGTTGAATGCTCACGAATATGTACAATCGCTTCTTCTACATCTTTAACAATTTTAACGCCTAACACCAATGCTAACCACTCTTGATCAAAACATTCAGCAGTCGCAACGTGCAAGTTTTTCGCATTTACATTTGATAATGCAATGTGTGCTTTTGGCTCCGCACGTAATTCCACTGCATTTTGTGCTAAACGTTCAGCTAATAATGGCAAGAAGCTTTCAGCAATGTCTTTATGCACTAATACTGTGTCTAAGGCATTACAAGCTGAAGGACGTTGGACCTTGGCATTTTCAATGATCGCTAATGCATTTTCTACATTCGCAGAAGCATCAACAAATGCATGGCAAATACCCATACCGCCAGTTATTACAGGGATGGTGCTCTGCTCTTGGCATAAGCGGTGTAAACCAGGACCACCGCGCGGGATGATCATGTCGACATACTTATCCATTTTCAGTAAAGCTGTCACTAAGTCACGGTTTGGATCTGCGATAACTTGAATCGAATCTTTTGGTAAGTGTGCTTTTTCTAGCGCCGCTTGGATCACATTCACTAACACTAGGTTTGAATGAACCGTTTCTTTACCGCCACGTAAGATTGCTGCATTGCCGGTTTTTAGGCTTAGCGCTGCAATATCAATCGTCACATTTGGACGCGCTTCATAAATAACGCCCATCACGCCTAACGGAATACGACGTTTCGATAAGCGTAAACCATTTTCTAATACCTTACCTTCAGACTCAGCACCTACCGGATCTGGTAATGCGATAACACTACGTACATCAGCAATAATTGCCGCAAGTCTGTCTTCTGTTAATAATAGACGATCAAGTAACGCATCGGTTAAACCGTTAGTTTTACCCGCATCAATATCTTTCGCATTCGCGACTAAAATCTCAGCTTGGCTATTTTCTAGTTCACAGGCAATACATTCGAGTGCGCTATTCTTCTGTGCCGTAGTTAATGTTGCTAATTCATAACTCGCAAGCTTGGCTTTTTTTCCTAATTCTTGTAACACGTTATCTTCCTTAAAATAAAACTAAATCATCGCGATGTATGGCAACAGCACCGTAGCCGTAACCTAACTTGCTTTCGATATCACACGAATGACAACCTGCAATTGTTGCAAGCTCATCACTGGTATAACGGCAGATGCCACGTCCAAGTAATTTACCTTGCAATGATTGTAACTGGATCACATCACCACGTTTAAATGCAGCCGATACTTCGGTAATACCTTTTGGTAATAAACTACTGCCTTTTTGTGTCACCGCATTAACGGCACCATCATCAATAATAATCAAACCAGACGGTGGAGGACCTGCTAAAATCCATTGTTTACGACTTTCTAGTGGACTGATATGTGAAGGAAATAAGGTACCAACACGCTTGCCATCAGCAACACGCAGCACCACGTCTTCAGCAACACCTGCCGCAATCACTACATCAATACCAGCTCGACAAGCAATTTCTGCGGCTTGCAACTTAGTCGCCATACCACCCGTACCAAGACCACCAACAGTGCCACCCGCTAATTCGCGCAACTCATCATCAATCACATCAACAACTTCAATCAGTTTCGCATCTGGGTTATTACGTGGGTCAGCAGTAAACAGACCTTCTTGATCGGTTAACAGCATCAGGGTATCTGCATTGGCTAGAATCGCTGCCAATGCCGATAAATTATCGTTATCACCTACTTTGATCTCAGCAATTGCTACCGCATCATTTTCATTTACTATCGGCACAATGCGATTATCAAGTAATGCACGCATAGTATCGCGCGCATTTAGAAATCGTTCACGATCATCAAGGTCAGCGCGTGTTAATAACATCTGGCCAACATTGAGGCCGTAGATATTAAACAGGCTTTGCCAAGTAAAAATAAGCTGACTTTGACCAACAGCGGCCAACATCTGCTTATTTGCCATGGTGGGGGCTAATTCAGGGGCGCCTAAATGCTCACGTCCTGCCGCAATTGCGCCTGACGTAACAACAATAATATCATGCCCTTGTTTGTACAATTTCGCACATTGACGAACCAACTCAACCATGTGTGCACGATCTAATTTCGCTGTGCCACTGGTTAATACACTGGTTCCTAATTTCACCACTATGGTTTTCTTAGCCATTTAACTCATTCTCGTTACTAACTTAATGAGTATTTTGACCTGAGAAGCACTTTTATACAATAGGGGGAAGCTTGATAGACGGGGAAAGTACAGCGAAACACTGTACTTTTATCAGATCTAACGCTGCATTTATTATCAGACCGCAGAATTGAATAGAATTGATGAAAATAACGACATAATCAGGATGCTATGCAGCAGACAAGATCAAGGTCTTAGCCAGTATAGAAGAGGGTTTTAGGTTAAAGCTCAATTGCTCAGTCAGACAAACGGATAACTTTTCATAGAATACATTTAGTGAGTTTGTGACATCATATTGAAACGCTTTAGGGATTGGCGTTATGACCCACTCACCGGCTTTATTATAAGTACCAAACTGATATTGGTATTCAAACGTATCCTCCACTAATTTCATCTCTAGCCACCAACCGTAAAACTCACGTTCTGCAGGGTCAATACTGGCATCCATACAGACACTAAAGCAATCGAAATAAAAAGAGGTAGGCTGGCAATTATCTTCTCTTAAATAAGGGCCGAGAGCATTTAAAATACGAATACGTTTACGAAAATAAATCAAATTTGGGTCAGTAGGTATTACCATAATGATTATCTCTTATTTGCTGTTCGTGATAGTTATGCGCTATAAATGATTCACTATAAATGTTGGAGGATAACTATTAAGTATAGTTAACAATAATCATAGGTCAAATTATAAATCTAAAAAGAAAGCGTTTTTCAGAGTATAATATCGATAAAATGCAGCGCCGCAATTTACGACACTGTTTAATAAAGAGAATACAGGCTGACGTATATTCTCGGTAGGTTAATTAACCTTGTTTGCAGATTGGTTCTACAAATTCAATAGCCATATCCCAAGGTAACTCAATCCAAGTATCCTGGCTAATAGCAGTAACAAAGTCATCAACTAAATGCTCACCAAGTGGCTTAGCATATACAGTAACAAATTTGCCTTTAGGGTACATTTGGCGAATTTTCTTCGCTGTTTCACCACTATCAACTAAATCATCAATAATAATAAAGCCTTCACCATCACCCGGTGCTGATTTTAATACTGTCATATCACGCTGATGATCGTGGTCGTAGCTTGAGATACAAACAGTATCAACATGACGTAAGTCTAATTCACGAGCAAGAATTGCAGAAGGTACTAAACCACCACGGCTAACCGCAATGATACCTTTCCACTGTGTTGCAGGAAGAAGCTTACGAGCAAGTTTACGCGTATCACGCTGTAAATCATCCCAAGATACTATAAATTTATCACTCATTTAACCAACCTCTATATACACTTAGCGAACGAACTAAGGCATAGCTATATAAAATCATCAACGAAGGGTTTACGTACAAAAACATCCGACTTTGTACACTCAATTTGCAACCCGTAAAGATACCAGTACTTGACCCTCAGGACAAGTTATTAGCTGGTATTTACCCCTTTTGGAGCATGATAAAACGACAACTTGTTTACGGTATCGCATAACTATAGATTAACACAGTCGATTTGGGATATTCCTCTTTACTATCTTAATAAACTGGAACATCCTTTGTATCATGCTAAATATAATGATTAATTCCAACTAAGGAGCTACTGAAGTGGCAAATTTAAGTAATTTAGAACCGCAAATTGTCTGGAATATTTTTGAACAAATGTGTGCCAATCCACGTCCTTCAAAGCATGAAGAAAAGGTTTCTGCGTGGATCCAGCAATTAGCGAAAGATCATAATATTGAATGTAAAGAAGACAAAGTAGGCAACCTTATCCTACGTAAAGCAGCAACCGCTGGTATGGAAGATCGTAAGGGTGTGGTGTTACAAGCGCACATGGACATGGTTCCGCAAAAGAATTCTGACACCGAGCATAACTTTATTACTGATCCTATTGATGCCTATGTTGATGGCGACTGGGTAACTGCACGCGGTACAACGCTTGGCGCTGATAACGGTATTGGCCTTGCGGCAAGTTTAGCCGTTATTTTCTCAGACAATATCGAGCATGGTCCACTAGAAGTACTCGTAACTATCGATGAAGAAGCGGGTATGACTGGCGCGTTTGGTCTTGAAGCAGGTTGGTTAGAAGGTGAGATCCTACTAAACACGGATTCAGAAGACGAAGGCGAAGTTTACATGGGTTGTGCTGGCGGTATCGATACCACAGTGTCTTTCCCTATCGAACGTGAAGATACGCCGACAGATCACCAAACATTTGAAATCTCTATTTCTGGCCTAAGAGGCGGTCACTCAGGTGTTGATATTCACCTTGGTCGCGGTAATGCCAACAAATTACTAGCCCGTTTCTTAAAAGAAGCTGGTCGTGATATGGGCGTTCGCCTTGTTGAGATTAACGGTGGTTCACTACGTAACGCAATTCCACGTGAAGCATTTGCAGTAATTACCGTTGCACCAGCACAACGTGAAGAGTTTAAAGCATGTTTAGAGTTCTTTGCTAAAGCAGTTAAAAAAGAGCTTATAGCGACAGAACCTGACTTCTCAATCTCATTGTTCCCAGTTCCAAATGAACCAACAGTGATGACTCAAGATTGCCAGACTCGCCTTATTGCTGCGCTTAACGGTGTATTCAATGGTGTAATGCGCATGAGTGATGAAATTGAAGGTGTAGTTGAAACATCATCTAATCTTGGTGTAATTCAATCACGCGGTAAAACAGTACACATTCAATGCTTGATCCGTTCTTTAGCTGATTCTTGCCGTCTTGATGCACAAGAAATGATCGCATCGGTATTTGAACTTGCGGGTGCCGAGGTGAAATTTGACGGTGCCTACCCAGGTTGGAAACCAGATACCAGTTCAGCTGTGATGCAAATCATGCGTGACGTATATGAAAAAGAATTTGGTTCTGTACCAAAAATCATGGTTATCCATGCTGGTCTAGAATGTGGTTTATTCAAAACATCATATCCAAACATGGACATGGCGTCATTTGGCCCAACGATCTGTTTCCCACACTCTCCAGATGAGAAAGTGAACATCGAAACAGTAGGCATGTTCTGGAAATACTTACTTGCGATCTTAAAGGCGATCCCAGCTAAGTAAGCTAAGACACACTATATCGATTAACTCATTTACTTTGAGTCTTCGAACCGTTATCACAAAGCCAAGTCTCACACTTGGCTTTTTTGTAGCTAACATACTAATATAATTTCAATATCATCTTCTGACAAAGGCCATTAACGGTGTACGCCTATGAATGAGATCCTCGAACTACAGACCAATCAAGTGTCTTTTATCAGCGGATTAATGGCTGGTTTTTCTTTATCTATCGCCGCACAGATCTTACGTAGTCATCGCAAAAGTATTTACAGCAGCATCACTCTACTCATGTTTACCCTGACGTCTTTGTTATTTGTTGTCGCCCTGTATATCGACGTACGTTTAAGCATTGAAGTGGCCACTATTACCACATTCTCAGCCCCAGTATTAGAACAAATCAGTCAAGTACGCGCGATTGGTACAGCGTCAGCCAGTATCGCCCTGTTTCTATTTATTATTGCAATTGGCATGCTCACTTGGTTGCAGGGTAAAATAGCCGGGATATGCGGGACACTACTCGCCTTTATCACCCTGCTGTTAGTCATCATCGCTAAATACAAAATTGATGCCATCGCCCTGTTACTTCATCTGCAGTGACAACAGCGTTATATCTATTGAGGGATGACGCAGCACAACAATTTTTGCTACAATTTAATTATATACCTAAGCTGCTCCGAGATGCGCAATCAGCAATTTAAGTATAAATGATCCTATTTAAAGAATAAGCGAGTGATGATGACAAAAATTTCAATTTTAATAATCAGCTTAGCAAGTTGTTTTTCGACATTTTCGATTCAAGCAAGTAGCGCAGATGACGCCTGGGATGCCTCTAAAGAAGCAATGGGTGAAGCATGGGATAAAACCAAAGAAGCAACAAATAAAGCCATGGAAGCCGCGAAAGGTAAAACCGATGAGCTATTAGAAGAAAGTGCAGATAACAGCGATGAGTGGTTCGAGTCCTTAAAAAAAGGTGCAGAATCCGGCTGGGATCAAACTAAGAAAAAAGTAGAAGAGTTGCAAAAAGAATTAGATGAAGCCAAGAAATCAGCACCAGAAGATGAAAAAAACCAGAAACAATCGACACCTGAAGCAGCGCCGATTGATAACACTATTCCAGAATGGCAAAAAGCTTAGTACTAATGAGTTAGCACTAAGCTTTATTAATCAAGATATAAATCATCAAGATAACGTAGTTATTGCGTAACGATTAAATACCGCTGCCGCCCACTTCATCACTCTCTTCATGTAAACCACATTCACGCTTTAGACCAAAGAAGCGTGTCTCTTCTTCTGTCATGCCTGCTTGTAGTGGTCGGGATGTATGCACATCGCCGACTGATACATAATTCTGCTCCCATAACGGATGATAATTTAAGCCGTTATCTTGCAAATAATAATGAATTTCTTTGTTGGTCCAATCAATAATAGGCAAAAATTTAAAACAGCCATTTTGAATAGACAATACCGGTAATGCTTCGCGACTTGATGACTGACTACGGCGTAAACCAGAAAACCATACTTGTGCACCCAATTCTTTCAGCGCGCGTTTCATCGGTTCAACTTTATTAAGCACATTGTATTGAGTGATCCCCTCAACCCCCTGCTCCCACAACTTACCATAACGCGACTCCTGCCAAGCAGCAGACTGCGGCGCGCTATATATCTGTAAATTAAGGCTGAGTTGTTGAGTTAACTCGTCAATAAACTGATATGTCTCCGGGAATAAGTACCCCGTATCGGTTAAAATAACCGGAATATCAGCTTTAAACTGTGTTAATAAATGTAAACACACAGCGGCTTGGATGCCAAAGCTCGATGACAATACTAACTTGTCACCTAACTCCGTCATGGCCCAATCGACACGCTGCTGCGCAGTCATTTCCTCTAGCTGAGCATTAACCACAGCTAAAGCTGCTTTCTGGCTCGCCTTATCTAACGTTAATAATTCATCTAGGTTCAATTTAGCCATGGAAATCTCTCGACGCAATAATCACAGGTTTAATCACTTCACTACGCACAACAAAATCACCAAAGCGTTCATCAGGTAAGGCATTACTTGCCCATTCTGCAATTAATGTATCAAGGATCGCTAAGATCTCTGCTTCACCAATATTTTCTCGGTACATCTTGTTTAAACGCATGCCGTTATTCTTCGCGCCCAAATACATATTGTATTTGCCTGGACCTTTACCAACAAAGCCAACTTCAGCCAAGAATGGACGACCACAGCCATTAGGGCAGCCCGTCATACGCATCACAAAGTGTTCATCTGGAATACTGTGTTTTGCTAACAAGCCTTCAACTTTAGTCACCAGAGATGGTAAATAACGCTCTGCTTCAGCCATTGCTAATGCACATGTAGGCAAAGCCACACACGCCATTGAATTTAAACGCTGCTGACTTAACTCATCTGAATACAAACCATATAAACGCGCAAGACGTTCAATTTGTTCTTTATCTTGCTCGGCTACGCCTGCAATTATTAAGTTTTGGTTTGCCGTCATTCTAAAATCACCTTGGTGGATCTTAGCAATTTCAACAAGCCCAGTTTTTATTGGATGTGTTTCGGTATCAACGATACGACCATTTTCAATAAATAACGTTAAATGCCATTTATTATCAACGCCTTTGATCCAACCAAAGCGATCGCCACGAGTAGTAAATTCAATCGCTTTTGGCACTTCGAACTTAATACCTGAACGTAATTCAACTTCAGCGCGGAATTTATCTACGCCATTGTCTTCCATGGTGTATTTCAAACGCGCACGTTTACGGTCAGTACGACAGCCCCAGTCACGTTGCACTGTTAATACAGCTTTCGCAACTTCAACTGCATCTTCAGGTTTAACAAAACCAAGATCATCAGCCAAACGTGGGAAAGTATTCACATCACCATGTGTGGTGCCCATACCGCCGCCAACTAAAACATTGAAGCCTGCTAATTTACCGTTATCACCGACTGCCACAAAGTTTAAATCATTGGCATGAATATCGACGTCATTATGTGGTGGAATAGCGACAGCAATCTTAAATTTACGTGGTAAATAAGTTGGCCCATACATAGGCTCAACTTCATTACTATGTACTTTTTCACCGTCTAACCAGAGCTCTGCATAGGCGTTGGTATTTGGCAACAAGTCATCACTTAAACGAATTGCCCACGCATAAGCTTCTTGATGCAATGCTGATTCAACCGGATTCGGCGTACACATTACATTACGGTTCACATCACCACATGCCGCAATCGAGTCCAAGTTAACCGAGCCTAATGCTTGGATCAATGGCTTCACTTGTGGCTTTAAAATACCATGGTACTGAAACGTTTGACGCGTTGTTAAACGGATGCTGCCATAAATAGTTAAGTCACTAGCAATACGATCTATCTCTAACCATTGCTCAGGGCTACAAATACCACCAGGTACCCGCGCTCGTAACATAAAGCTATGTCGAGGTTCTAATTTTTGTTTCTGACGTTCGGCACGAATATCACGATCATCTTGTTGATAGAAACCATGAAATTTGGTTAATTGCATATCATCATCTGACAGTCCGCCAGTGATCTGATTTGCTAAACCTTCAGCAATGGTGCCGCGTAAAAGATTACTTTCCGTTTTAATGCGCTCGTTAACCGCTAATTTCTTGTCGCTCATCAGTAAACATCCCTCTGATAACGTTTATTTCGACGTAGTTCAGCCACATACTCTTCTGCTTCACTACGCGCTAATTTACCTTGCTCTGCTACAATTTCGATCAATGCTTCATTAACATCTTTCGCCATTCTATCGCCATCACCGCAGACATAAACATGGGCGCCTTGCTCTAACCAGGCATACAGCTCTGTAGCATTTTCACGTAAGCGGTCTTGCACATAAATTTTCTCAGCTTGATCGCGTGAGAAGGCCACATCCATCTTAGTCAACAGACCCGATTTCAAGTAGCTCTGCCATTCGGTTTGATACAGGAAATCATCAGTAAAGTGTTGGTTACCAAAGAACAACCAGTTATTACCTGCTGCTTCACGTACGTCACGTTCTTGTACAAAGGCACGGAATGGTGCAATTCCGGTACCAGGACCAATCATGATCACAGGTGTATCATCGTTAGCTGGTAAACGGAAGTTATCGTTGTGTTCAACAAAAACCTCAATTTCAGCACCTTCTTCAAGACGTTGAAGGAAACCAGAAGCACCACCAATACGCTGTTCACCATTTTGCTGATAGTCAACTACAGCAACAGTCAGGTGCACTTCACCTTCCGCTTCGTTAGGACTTGAAGCAATTGAGTAAAGACGTGGCGTTATCTTGCGTAGTCCACTCAGCAGTTGTTCTGCAGTTAATTTTGCTTTCTTCTCATCAATCACATCTAAGATTTGACGGCCATAACAATAGTTACGTAAGGCTGCTTTATCATCGAGTAATTTAGCTAATTTCTTCGAACCAGATAGTTCAGCATAAGCCTGAATGAAACTTGGATAGCTCTGAGTTAATTCGAAACGATTAATCAGTGCATCACGTAAGTTTTCAGTTTCATTTGCTACGGTAACCGTTTCTGTACCATCAAGTTCTAGTTGGTCTAAAATAGCATCGACAAGCACAGGATCATTCTTAAACCAGATCCCTAACGCATCACCAGCTTGGTAGCTAATACCAGCATCTTCTAATGCAATTTCAAAATGACGAATATCTTTACCAGAGAAACGCCCAGTGATCTTTTGATTCACTAATAGTTCGGTTTTAAATGGTTTCTTTTTTGTATACGTATTAACGACATGATTTGATGCTGCAGCAGCAATCGGCGCTGCCGAAGTTGTTGCTTCTTTTAGCGTTGCTTTAATCGCGCCAAGAGCCTGTTCGCTCCACGCAGCAACCGTATCATCATAATCGACATCACAGTCAGCACGTACAACAACCGCTTCAGCACCCAGTGCAGCTAAACGCTCATCGAATTCCAAACCTGTTTGGCAATAAAACTCATAGCTTGAATCACCTAATGCACAGACGCTGTATTTAAGCTGAGGTACTTTCGGTGCTTTTTTAGAGGCTAAGAACTCATGGAAAGTAACAGCATCATCTGGTGCTTCCCCCTCGCCATTAGTACTCGCGACAATCAGTAAATGCGATTCTGTTTTCAATTCTTTGGCTTTATAATCGGCCATATTCACAAGTCGGGCAGCAATGCCTTGCGCTTGTGCTTGTTGATAAAGTTCTTCCGCTACGCCTTTAGCATTACCGGTTTGTGAACCAAATAAAATAGTTACACGTTGAGCAGGTTGAGAAACTGCTCCTTGTCCCTGTACTTGATCTCCAGATGCTTGGCTTATCCCTGCCAAATATCCACTTACCCACGCGGTTTGCGTTGGTGACAAATCATTAAGTGCTAATTGCAATTGCGATAACTGCGGCTCACTCAACGGACTAGTCAATGATGATAGTTCCTTTAATAGCATATTACGGCTTCCACTGTGCTGAATTAGGTAAAGATTAACGACTGTTAAGGATAACCACAAAGAATAAATAATGATTTTTTATTCCTTTTCGTTATATACGAACTCGTTTCTTAGTGTCTCTTTAACAAATAAAACAAATTTTTAATTAACAAAGTTAACACCTAACGTTAACATTTGTAGTGTAATTCGACATACTTACATGGCAAAATAGCGGTTCCAAAAAACCATTAGCAGGATCATAAAATGGCAACTTATTTACTAACTCAGTTAAATGAACAAGGCGTATTAACTTTAACCCTCAATCGATTAGATAAGCTAAATGCATTTAACGGCGCGTTTTATACCGAGCTAGCGGAGGCTTTTCGTCAAGCCGATAACAACCCAGCTGTGCGTGTCGTGATACTACGCGGTTCAGAGAGCTGTTTCTGTGCTGGTAATGACATGGCTGATTTCATGAATGGTATGGGATTCTCAAAAGACCAACCACTAGTGCAGTATATGTTGGCATTATTACACTTCTCAAAACCAGTAATTGCCGCAGCAGCGGGTCCCGCTGTTGGTATTGGTACGACGATGCTTATGCATTGTGATCTAGTATACCTTGCCGATAATACAGTACTGCGCCTGCCATTTACTGACCTTGCTGCCGTACCTGAATATGCTGCAAGTCTGATATTACCGCGTATCGCCGGTCACCAACGAGCCGCTGAATTGATGTTGCTTGCAGATAAATTTGATGCCCAAACCGCATTGGAAATTGGTCTTGCTAACAAGGTGCTTCCCGCAGATGATTTATTTGCTATGGCTGAAAAAAGCGCATTAAGACTAGCGTCGAAAGCGCCTGCATCATTACGTAATACCAAAAAATTGATGAAAGCCGAGTTAATTAACCAAATCGAAAAAGTGATCGACGTTGAGCTTGAGTACTTCTCTGCTGCACTCGAAAGTGAAGAATCAAAAGAAGCTGTAAGCGCCTTTATGCAAAAGCGTAAACCTGATTTCTCACGATTTAATTAACCGCATTCCACATACCTATTTATAAATATTTTATATGAGTCTGCAGACAACGCTCTGACGAAATTATTGATATTACGCAAAGTAGAACAAAAAATAGCGCTTTGTTTTCTGTTCTACTTTACCTATCTCAGTGGTCAGCGCATAATCAGGAGTTATACATGTTTATATTTAAAGCGGTAAAATAATTATGATAACAAACAGTGATGGTTATATTCAGCTGATCCATTTTTTGGCTGATAACTTAGCTATTTTTGAAAACCATAATCAGCAAGTTGCGTCCACCACAGACACAATTGGCGATATTTTTTCTGAGCATATCGCTAATAATACAATGGCTGTGTGTAACCAACATCATCAGCTTACTGAAAAACACCGCTTTATTGTTATCCGTGAAATAGACGCAATTGTTGGTGATTTAGAAGAGGTATTATCAAGTATTTGGGATATCTCACCGAGTCATGAGCAAATGACGTTTATCGAAGAGTTTGTTGGCTTAATGAAAAATTTATTTGATAGTGAAATATCTAAATTAGGATAACTAAATCCTCGACTTCATGTCTTAAATATCCTTTCCTTTCGGTTTGCTGATTGTGTATCTTGAAGTCGCTTTGTATATAACAAATTAAGCAAAATAAAAAGCCAGCTCACATGACATGAGCTGGCTTTTTTATTCGAATAAAAGCGATATTATGCTTTTAAGCAACGTTCTCCACGAGCGATACCACAAACACCACTTCGAACAACTTCTACAATCTCAGTGCTCGATGCTAATGTTTGGATAAAGGCATCAAGCTTATCGCTATCACCTGCAAGTTGTACCGTATATAAAGAATCAGTGATATCAACGATTTGACCACGGAAAATATCCGATGTACGTTTCACTTCTGCACGTACAAAACCCGCTGCTTTTACTTTAATTAATAACAGCTCACGCTCTATATGTGCGCCTTCGGTAAGATCACTCACTTTTAGCACATCAATCAGCTTATTCAATTGCTTCATGATCTGTTCGACAACCGCGCGATCACCGTTTGTAACTAAGGTTAAACGCGAAAGTGTTTCATCATCAGTCGTTGATACTGTCAAAGACTCAATATTGTAACCACGTTGTGAAAACAAACCTACGATTCGTGACAAAGCACCTGATTCATTTTCTGTTAATACTGAAATTATACGTCTCATGAGGTGGTTTTCTCCGTCTTACTTAAATACATATCGTCCATTGCGCCATATTTAATTTGCATCGGATATACATGTTCTTCTGGATCAATAATAATATCCATAAATACAACACGATTTTTGTTTTCTTCCGAGAAACATTCAGCAAAGGCTTTATCAAGATCTTCTGGTTTACTCACCTGAATACCAACGTGATGATATGCTTCTGCTAATTTAACAAAATCAGGCATAGACTCCATATAAGAGTGAGAATGACGGCCATCATAAAACATTTTCTGCCACTGTTTAACCATGCCTAAGGCACCGTTATTCAGGGTAATAATCTTCACCGCAATACCATATTGCAGACATGTAGATAATTCTTGGATGTTCATTTGAATAGAACCATCACCAGAAATACAACATACTACCTTTTCTGGGTTAGCGATTTTAGCGCCCATTGCAGCAGGAAAACCAAAGCCCATAGTCCCTAAACCACCGGAATTAAGCCATTGGCGTGGTTTTTCGTACGGGTAGTACAAGGCACCAAACATTTGGTGTTGACCTACATCCGACGCAATAATTGCTTTACCATCAGTGTGTTTGTATAGAGCTTCAATAGCGGCTTGTGGTTTAATCGATGTGCCAGTTTCATAGCTTAGGCATTTCTTGGTACGCCAGCTATCAATTTGTTTCCACCACTCAGCGCGTTCTTCTTCATTCGCGGTAACATCTAGCTCTTCAACAATATCAAGCATCTGCTCAACAACCACGTCGATAGAACCAACAATTGGAATATCAGCATGCACGGTTTTAGAGATTGACGTAGGGTCGATATCAACATGAATAATTTTTGCTTCAGGACAGAATTTATCAATTGCATTGGTTACACGATCATCAAAACGTGCGCCTAAACAAATGATAAGATCTGAGTTATGCATGGTTTTGTTCGCTTCAAACGTACCATGCATACCTAACATACCAACATTCTGTGGATGCGTACCAGGGATGATACCCAGCGCCATCAAGGTATTAGTTACCGGTAAGTTTAGCTGTTCAGCAAATGTTAGTACTTGTGTTTCAGCATTTGCAAGTACCGCACCGCCACCAACATAAAGTACTGGCTTTTTAGCCGTTGCAATCGCTTTAACAGCTTTACGTACTTGTCCTTTATGACCCGATGTAACAGGGTTATATGAACGCATAGATACATTTTCAGGATATTGGTACGGAAATTTAGCTAACGGATTTTGCGTGTCTTTTGGTAAATCAATTACCACAGGTCCAGGACGACCTGTTGACGCGATATAAAACGCTTTTTTGATGGCATCTGGGATGTCAGCAGCTGTTTTACATAAAAAACTGTGTTTTACAACAGGGCGAGATACACCCATCATGTCCGTTTCCTGGAATGCATCGTTACCGATCATTGAGGTAGGAACCTGACCCGATAGGACAACAAGTGGGATCGAATCCATATACGCAGTAGCAATACCGGTAATACAGTTTGTCGCACCAGGTCCAGATGTAACTAGGACGGTACCAACTTTCCCTGTTGAACGTGCATAACCATCTGCAGCATGTACTGCAGCTTGCTCATGACGTACTAAAAAATGTTCAATTTGACTTGATTCGAATAACGCATCATAAATATCAAGAACAGAGCCACCAGGATAACCGAAGATATGCTCAATACCCTCATCTTCCAGTGAGCGGATTACCATTTCGGCACCAGACAACATTTCCATAAGCAGGCCCTCCCGGCCCATTTCCTAATTCTAGTTTGACAACTGTCCACATTGTAACAAATTTGTTACAAGTTTAAACTTCCCATTGAATTAGATTTAACTTTATTTTTATTAGTTTATTTATTGAAATTAACAAAATAAAATCATCTTTAAAAGCAATATGAGAAATTAAATATTAAAAAAATTCATCATTATCACTTAAAACGATATATTTCGGCCTAAAATGTGGAGGGAACAAAGAGGGTTGAATCTGCAACACATTGATTTAAAATAAAAAATATCATCTATAAGTTGGTTATCTATGTAATAACGCGCCGTCATTAAAAAAACGATTTCACCAATAACGATATGAAGAATATATAATTAACTATCCTGATGGCTGCTCAATCATTTCAATCGCAGGGTTTTCATTGCGATTCGCCAACCACATATTAAGCGTTGGTAATGACATAGGTTTTGCGTACCAGTATCCTTGTACTTTATAACAACCTTGTTTTAATAAAAATTCAGCTTGCCCTGGTTGCTCAATACCTTCACCCAGTAACTCTAATTTTAAAGCCTCACCCATAGCACAAATACCTTTCACTATTTTTTGACTACGCTCTGACTCAACGATACCTTCAATAAAGCTACGATCCAACTTAATACCATAGAACTTAAATTTATGCAGATAGCTAAATGAAGAATAACCAGTGCCAAAATCATCAATCCATAACTTGATGCCTAAGTTATTTAATTCGCGTAATACACGCAAGTTATCACTACCAGCATTCATTAATGTGGTTTCAGTTATCTCAAAATGGATCTGGGCAGGGGATAATGAATAACTCGCTAAAATACTTCTAACATTTTGTACAAAGGCATGATCTGCAAGTTGTTGTGGAGCGATATTAATCGCGATGAAATACTCAGGATTGTTGACTTGTAATAACGCTAAGTCACTACAAACTTGTTTAATGATCCATTGTCCTATAGGCACTATAAGACCAGTTTGTTCAGCCACAGGAATAAAGTCATCAGGCGGTACTAAACCACGAACAGGATGATTCCAACGAATTAACGCTTCAAAACCTAACTCTTTTTCTGTTGATATATCAATTACAGGTTGATAATAAATTTCAAACTCACCATTGATAATCGCCTGATTAAGTTCTTGCTCAAGATGGACCCGATGCTCCAACTCTCGCATATATTCAGGCTTAAAAAAAGCGACTCCATGCTTGCCTGATTCTTTGACTTTATACATAGCCATATCCGCTTTTTTCAATAATGAGTCACTGCACGTACCATGCTCAGGGCTAATACTGACACCGATGCTGACACCAATAGTGATACTCTCACCAGACAATTCAATTTTACGGCGGATATTTTTAAGCAATTGATTCAGAATGGGCGCGATATCTTCAGCATCTGAAAAATCCATTATTAATATGGCAAATTCATCACCACCAATACGAAAAATATCAGTTTTATACATGTTAGGCTGCAGGGTGTGCCCCAACGACAGTTTAATACGTTGTGCGATAATGGCGATGACTTGATCTCCGACATTATGACCTAAAGTATCATTGATATTTTTAAGATCATCGAGATCCAAAATGCATAACGCGGTATTACCTTTCCCTTTCGCCATTCTGATATCGAGCATTTCTAAAAACTTAAATCGATTGGCTAGACCAGTGCAATTATCTAAATATGCCGATAAGTCTAGTTCTACAAGTCGCCCCTGTAAGCGGGATAACTCCAAATTAGTTTTTCGCAAAGTTCGCCTGTAGTGACTTGTTTTATAAATACAAATAATACTAATCGCGCTGGCAAGAATAGTAATGATGACGGAAGTAGAAGTTAAGATGATGGTATGGCGTAGTTCTAATAAAAAGAACCAGATGGCATCACTCGAAAACGCTAAAAGATAGACACAAAAAAACAGCACTAGTGAGCTACCAACCGCGAGTAAGGTAAGAATAATTTTACGCCATTGATGTGAAGTATTCTCGGTATTGAGATTGTCCATAATTAGCACTATCCGTTGTTACCAATCTGCTTAATTCGTATTCAATTAAGATTAGTTCAGATAAATAACAATGGCGTGAATATTTACAAGGCTTAGTAATAAATAGAAGAAAATGCTAGGGCAGTAAAGGATCTCTTAGTAATAAATGTGATCCAGAAATAATAATCCCGCTGTAAGTCATTTTAAAAGTGCACAACGGGATTAAATATGATAAAGAAAAACTTAAGACTTTATATTTTTTCCTTTTTTAACAGTGCTATACATACTTTCAATCAAGCTACTGTAGCGCTGTTGGATCACTTTACGCTTTAATTTAAGCGTTGGCGTTAGCTCACCCTTTTCATTGGTAAACGGTGACGCCATTAGTTTAAATTTCTTCACTTGCTCAAATTTAGCCAGCTCTTTCTGCATCTCTTTAACACGCTCATCAAGCAACTCAACAATCTTAGTGTGTTTAAGTAATTCAACATAAGATTCATACTTTAAATTAAGTGTTTTAGCATGCTCTTCAATTGCTTCCTGTGCAGGTACAATCAACGCAGAAGCATATTTTCTGGCATCGGCAAATACGGCAACTTGTTCAATAAAACGATCACGACCTAACGTACCTTCGATTAATTGTGGGGCAATATATTTACCACACTCTGTTTTCATTAAATCTTTCAAACGGTCGGTAATATACAGGTAGCCATTTTCATCAATCGCGCCTGCGTCACCAGTTTTCAGCCATTCACCATCAAAAGTTTTTGCCGTTTCTTCTGGCTTGTTAAAGTAACCACGCATCACAGTCGGGCTTTTAATCAAGATCTCATTTTCAGCACCCAGTTTCACTTCAATACCAGGTAACACCGAACCAATAGAGCCGAGTTTAAAGTCTTTCGAATAACAGCTCACTGTCGCAACCGTTTCTGTCATCCCGTAACCATATTTAAGATGGATACCGATTGATTGGAAAAATAAGTTAACCTCATCATCTAGTTTAGCCCCCGAACAAGGGAAGAAACGGACATTGCCACCAAATACCGCGCGCAACTTGGTAAATACTAATTTATCAGCGATCGCATGTTGCAGCTGCAATAATGGCGAGACAGACGTACCCGCTTGTTGTGCTTCAAAGCGCTTCTTACCGACGCTAACTGCCCAATGAAATAATTTCTTACGTGCTGTAGGTGCGTTCTCAACTTTATTCATCATGGTTGTATGAATTTTTTCATACAAACGCGGTACGGCACACATCACTGTCGGCTGAGTATCAGTTAAGGCTTTTTGAATTCGAGCAGGATCTTTCAGGTAGGTATTTTCCGCACCCCAAAACAAGGTATTAAATGTCCAGATACGTTCAAATACGTGACTTAACGGTAGAAATGCCAATGAAACATCATTTTCTTCCAAGCGTGTTTCAGGTTCATTAAATTCTAAGGCAGCTTGAATATTGGCATAATCAAGCATCACGCCTTTCGGCTCCCCCGTGGTACCAGAGGTATAAATTAAGGTAACAAGATCATCTGTTTTAGCATTTTCAATACGTTGGCTAAGAGCCATCGATGATGAACTATCAGGTGTGAACGCCAGCATATCAGCGTAAGCAACAACACGAGGATCATCAGGTAAATTAACGGCCGAAGAAAAAACAATAAGAGACTGCAGCGATTCACATTTATCAAGTAATGGTAAGGCGAGTTTTAATTCCGCTTTATCACCAATAAACATGCAGGTAATATTAGCATCATTAATTATATATTCAGCTTGTGATGAGGTGCTACTTGGATAAAGTGGTACTGAAATAGCGCGACACTGCTGCAGAGCTAAATCCGCAATCGTCCATTCAGGTAAATTATTTGACCAAATACCCACTGTATCCTGAACTTTAAGTCCACGATTAAGTAAGTTATTTGCCAGACCTTCAATACGCTCACCCATCTGTTTCCAGCTAACGCGATCCCAACCTGTTTTGGTCTTACTCTTCAGGGCTGTTTTATCTTGATACTTCTCAATCCTTGCAAGGATCTGATTTACGAAATGCTGACTCATGTCTATTTCTCATGTTAATTCGGGCGCAAACAAAACTCGGCTTACACTTGTAAGCCAGAGAGGGTAGCCTGTAAAATTTCATTTGTAAAATAAATGAAGATTTTATAACCTATTTAACACTCAAAAATCCAACAATAGCGTCATTTTAATTATAAATTGGGGATTTTCGCCGCAATTTATAACATATTTAGTCGTTACTCCGATAATAAGTAAGTTAAATGTAGCTAGTGAATGGCTAAATGTGACCAACTATCTAATGGTTCATCACTGGCTCTTTCAACTAAAGAGATATCAATCCCCATATCGGTTAATTCTTTCAGTGTTAGGTCATCTGCAAGTTCAACCATCTCGCCTTGTTCATTTTTAAATAACATATCCCACCTCACGATAAAAAACCTAATTTAAGTGTGGCATAGATCAAAGAAAGGTCTAATTTCTCTATGCAATAAAAGTAATATTGACACCTATATCTCTGATATAACATCCCGAGCTATATGTCTATCTGCCAATAGCTGGGGATAAATCAATTGACAAAAAACAGCCAAGCCTGTAATGATTAAGGTATAAAATTAATTTATACATATAGACGGCTATAACAGATCTATATAACGGCAATTGAAGGATTCATAATGTCAGACCAGGTTATTATTTTTGATACGACCTTAAGGGATGGAGAGCAAGCATTATCTGCAAGCTTAACCGTAAAAGAGAAATTACAGATCGCCTTTGCACTTGAACGCCTGGGTGTTGATGTAATGGAAGTTGGATTTCCAATTTCATCACCTGGTGATTTTGAATCAGTGCAGACCATCGCACGTAATATTAAAAATAGTCGTGTTTGCGCCCTTTCTCGCGCTCTTGAAAAAGACATTGACGCTGCAGGCCAAGCGCTTTCAGTTGCTAAAGACTTCCGTATTCATACCTTTATTTCAACATCAGATATTCATGTGCAAAGTAAATTAAAGCGTCGCTTTGATGATGTATTAGAGATGGGTCGCCACGCAATCAAACATGCACGCAAGTATACTGATGATGTAGAATTCTCTTGCGAAGATGCAGGTCGTACACCCATCGATAACCTTTGTCGTATGGTTGAAGAAGCGATTAAAGCTGGTGCAACTACGATTAATATCCCAGATACTGTAGGTTATACCGTACCCTCACAATTTGGCGGCATTATCACGGACTTATTCAATCGCGTACCAAACATTGATAAAGCTGTGATCTCGGTTCATTGTCATGATGATCTTGGCTTATCGGTAGCAAACTCAATTGCCGCCGTAGAGCAAGGTGCGCGTCAAATCGAATGTACCATCAATGGTATTGGTGAGCGCGCCGGTAACTGTTCATTAGAAGAAATTGCCATGATCTTGCACACTCGCCAAGATTTATTAGGTAAAACCACCAATATCAATCCACAAGAAATTTACCGTACCAGCCAACTTGTTAGCCAATTATGCAACATGCCAGTACAGAGTAATAAAGCGATTGTTGGTGGTAATGCATTTTCTCATTCATCGGGTATTCACCAAGATGGCATGTTAAAAGCTAAAAATACCTATGAGATCATGACACCTGAAAGTATTGGTCTAACCCAAAACAAGTTAAACCTAACATCGCGTTCAGGCCGCCACGTGATCAAACATCGCATGGCTGAACTTGGATATAGCGATAGTGATTACAGTCTCGATGAATTATATGAAAGCTTCTTGCAACTGGCGGATAAGAAAGGTCAAGTATTCGATTATGATCTTGAAGCCTTAGTCTTCTTTAATAACTTGCATGAAGATGAAGAGCACTTTAAATTAGATTACCTTAGTGTGCAATCAGGCTCAGGTGTGACAGCAACTGCTACGATTAGCTTGATATCACAACTAGAAACAGCAGGTGAATCACG
>Ga0209291_1000804_pt1 | contig 29582 bp, 21 predicted proteins | sample GOMGulsemesocosm_FD_184633 | JGI IMG/M metagenome (GOLD analysis project Ga0209291, IMG submission 184633) | Methane-oxidizing microbial communities from mesocosms in the Gulf of Mexico - GOM9B Gulf of Mexico (SPAdes) (version 2) | ecosystem: Environmental > Aquatic > Marine > Cold seeps...
GAACGTCTATTGCTGGAGCAACAAATCAAACCTTATCAGTTACAGTACCTGGTGAATACACTGTTACTGTTTCTGGACCTACGGATCTAGATTGTATAAATGTTTCACAACCAATAACTATTGAGGTATCAGGAGTTCCACAAGGATATAATGCTAATGTTACTACAAATGCATTTGCAGACTCTCATGAAATAGTAGCTACAGCTACATCAACAATACCTGGAATAGTATTCTGGTACAGTTTAGATGGAGGAGAGCCAACTACGAATGGAACTTTTACGAATGTCTCTCCGGGGATGCATGTAGTAACTATTTCTGATGGTAAAAACTGTTGGTCAACTGATGAGCCAGTAACTATAATCGATTACCCACATTTCTTTACACCAAATGGTGATGGAATTAATGACACATGGCAGATTATAGGAATTGAAGGGATTCCGATTTCTCAAATTTATATTTTTGACCGTTTTGGAAAATTATTATCGCAATTAGACCCTGATGGTGAAGGTTGGGATGGTACTTATAATGGTAATCAAATGCCAGCATCTGATTACTGGTTTAAAATTATTTACATTGAAGGAGCTAACAGTACTCAAAAAGAGCTGAAAGCACATTTTTCTTTGAAGAGATAATTAAATAAATAATTGCAACATAAAAAAGCCTCACATACAGTGAGGCTTTTTTATGTTTATATATAATCAATTATAGAAAAACACAAAACAATATATATAAGTTGTATTTTAGTTTTATGAATATAAATGAGAGTAAACTGAATGAACTATCGCTACGTTTGAATAAACTTATTCGAAATCAGCAATTTTTCAATACAGAAATACAGCAACTTAAAAAAGAAATTTATGCTTTAAAGAGTATTTCAGTTATAGAAGAAATCCCTATAGAATCAAAAGAAACCAAATCTGTAGTTACGCAATCAGGAAGTGTTTATAGTGAGATACAACAAAAGGAACAGGTAGTTAAAGCTGAAATTATAAAGCCATCTATATTTGATATACTACCTAAAAATAAATATGATTGGGAAAGTTTTATTGGCGGAAACTTAATTAATAAAATTGGAATTTTAATTACTGTAATTGGAATAGCTATTGGTGCAAAATATTCTATAGATAAAGGTTGGGTTACTCCGTTAATGCGAATTATTATAGGATACCTTTGTGGTGGTGCTTTATTAGGCTTTGCTTTTAAATTGAAGCCTAAATACAAAACGTTTAGTGCTGTTTTGTTAAGCGGTGCAATTGCAGTACTATATTTTATTACTTTTTTTGCTTACAGTTTGTATAATTTATTGCCACAATTATTTGCGTTTGCATTGATGACTATAACTACAGCGTTTGCGGTAATTTCGGCAATTAAATACAATGAAAAAACAATTGCTATTCTAGGATTAGTTGGTGCTTATGCTGTTCCTTTTTTACTAAGTGACGGATCAGGAAAAGTAGCTGTTTTGTTCAGTTATGTTACATTAGTGAATATTGGTATTTTAGTAGTTGCGTATAAAAAATATTGGAAACTATTGTATTACATAGCTTTTGGATTTACATGGCTAATATTTTTATCATGGTTTAATATAGATTATAAGTCCGATTCTCATTTTGGTTTAGGGTTGTTTTTCGCTACAGTATTTTTCTTGTTATTTTATGCCACTTTTTTGATTTACAAACTCCAGCGAAAAGAACTATTTGTTACTACAGATGTGTTTTTAGTTATCGCAAACTCATTTTTATATTATTTTATAGGGTATGCTATATTAAATGGGACAGAAAATTGTGAGCCGTATTTAGGACTGTTTACTGTATTTAATGCATTAGTACATTTTGTAATTGGGGCTTATATTTTCAAACAGAAGTCGCAAGAAAAAGGCTTATTTTATTTGGTGCTAGGAATGGTATTGGTATTCTTAACTATTGCAATTCCTGTACAGTTGGATGGTAATTGGGTTACGATATTATGGACTGCTGAAGCAGTGTTGCTATTTTGGATTGGTAGAGTTAAAAATATTTTCATGTATGAAAAAATGGCTTACCCATTATTTTTTATAGGGTTCTTTTCTTTACTAGAAGATTGGGCAAGTACTTATAAATCATACTATATTGATGACAATATTTATCCAATTTTAAACACTCAATTTTTAACTTCATTATTATTCATTATTGGGTTTTCATATTTAAATTGGTTGTTTTTTACAAAAGCTAAAAAACATTCTCAAAAATCAAGGATGACTAATATCGTTACTATTGCATTACCAAGTATTTTAACTATTGCAACCTATTTTTCTTTTAAGCTTGAAATCCATAATTATTTCAATAACTTAATATATAGTTCTAGTGTTAGTACAGGCAATGAAGCTGTTGGTATAGCTAGAAATTATGATCTAAGGTATTTTGAAACCATTTGGGTACTTAATTATAGTTTGCTATTTGTGAGTCTAGCTTCATTGTTTAGTGTTATTAAACTAAAAACATTGGTTACCAATACTATTTCTTTAGTATCGGTAGGTATTGGAATATTACTATTCCTAACAGTAGGTTTGTATACCTTAAGTGAATTACGTGATTCATATATCCTAGATAATTCAAAATATTTTACAGTCTCTCAATTTTTTATAAGTATTAGATATATAACTTTTTTATTTGTTAGTGGATTGGTTTGTGTACTTTTAAAATACCTAAAACCTTTAACACAATTTAGTGCGTTAATTCATATAATAGACCTGTTTTTGCACCTTGCATTATTATGGGTAGTCACTAGTGAATTGATACATTGGTTGGATTTATCTGGTTCTGAAAGTCAATATAAACTTGGGATAAGTATCTTATGGGGAGTATATGCATTAGTGTTTATATGTATTGGTTTATGGAAAAAAAGAAAATTACTTCGTTTTGGAGCTATAGCTTTATTTACAGTAACGTTATTGAAATTGTTTTTATATGATATTGCACATCTGTCAACAATATCAAAAACAATAGTTTTTATTTTACTTGGAGTACTTTTGCTAATAATTTCATTTCTATATAATAAATTTAAGGATAGGTTAGAAGTTGAGCCTATTAGTGTTGACGATATCTAATAAATAAAGAAGATGATTAAGTTTAAATTATATGTGTTTATTTCAATTCTTTGTTTGAGTAGCAGCTTCGCACAAATGAAAAACTATTCGTATAAAAGTGAATTGAAAAATATACATAGCAATTGGCATAGTTTAGTACTACCAAAGGATTATTTTTCCAATTGCAAAGAAGATTTTAGTGATATTAGAATATATGGAATAACAGCTACTGATACAATAGAAGCTCCTTATGTGCTGAATACTATAAGATCCATTAGCCCTTTAAAAGTCGATCAAAAGTCATTTACTATAGTAAACAAAGTATCTAGTGAGAATGGTTATAGTGTCACACTTGTGAATATTGCTGAGATATCCTTAAACAAAATTAAACTCCATATTAACGATAATAATTATGATTATACCGTAAGTATTGAAGGTAGTTCGGATCAATTAGAATGGTTTAAGATAAAAGATAGTGTTCGAATTTTACACATTAAGAATAAGCATATTAATTTTAAGCATTCTGATTTAAATTTTGAACCAATCAACTTTCCTTTTATAAGATTAACTTTTATAAATACAAAAAATGTTGCCTTACAAGAGGTTTCTTATAAAGAGTTTATTAAGCAAAAAAAGCATTATGTTAATCATGAGTCAACGTATTCAATTGAAGAAGATATAAAATTAAAACAAACCATTGTCCATGTAAAGCTTCCTTACAAAACCCCTATAGCAAAAGTATCTTTAGCAATTGATTCGGAATTCGATTACTACAGAACTATGCGAATTGAGGCACTCCAAGATAGTGTGGTAACTGAAAAAGGGATGGTATATCATTACAAAAGTTTAGACCAGCAGTATATTAGTTCTTTTAAAAATGAGTTTCAAGATTTTGGATATCAGAGTAAGAATGATTTTGTACAACAATTAAAAATTACCATTGCTAATCATGACAATACACCACTATTAATAAAGGGTGTAGAGGTGCAGTCAAACCCTATAGAATTGAAAATACGTTTTGATAATATTAAGGCAACGTACTATTTGGTTTCTGGTAATAAAGATAGCACTAATCCATACTATGATATTATAAATTTCAAGAATCAAATACCAAAGGAATTGAGTAGGGTAAAGGTAGGAGAATCAAAACATATAGGAACAATTAGTGTCGCAAATATTTTTCCTAGAGATTCTTTTTTTACTAATAAATTGCTTTGGGGCTTATTAGTGCTTATTATTGTTTTTATAGGATTTTTTACATATAAAATGTTAAAAGAGAAATAATGATATCAACGATATATTCCTCATGGAAAAAGCAGCTATTACCAGAATTTGAAAAAGAGTATTTTCAAAAACTAAATACTTTTATTACGGATGCTTATAAAAGTGGAAATTGTTTTCCAGAGCAAAGACAAATTTTTTCGGCATTTAACCATTGTGCATTTGAAAATGTAAAAGTGGTACTCATTGGTCAAGATCCGTATCACGGAAAAGGTCAAGCAAATGGGCTTTGTTTTTCTGTTAAAGATGGAATTAAACATCCTCCTTCATTAGTGAATATACTGAAAGAATTGTGTGTAAATTATGATATATTGTATCCGGCTACTGGGAATTTAGAAGCTTGGGCAAACCAAGGTGTATTGTTATTAAATGCAACTTTAACTGTTGAAGAGTCTAAGGCTGGAAGTCATCAAAAACAAGGATGGGAAACATTTACAGATTCTGTAATTAAAACAATTTCTGATCAAAAAGAAAATGTAGTATTTCTACTTTGGGGTGGTTACGCTAAAAAGAAAGTAAAATTAATTGATACCACTAAACATTGTGTTTTAGAAACAGGACACCCATCTCCTTTAAGTGCTAATAGAGGTTATTGGTTTGGAAACGAACATTTTTTGAAAACAAATGTTTATTTGAATTCCAAGAATATAACTGAAATTGATTGGTTGCTATAAACTATAAATCAATTCATCATAAGATGCTTTTCTTGGAATGATATCTAATTCTAATAATCTATCTTGGATTTTATTAACCGTTTTTTTGTCAAGGTTTTCTTGTGACCATTCGGTTATACTCAACCAATCTTGTACATCTTCCAGTTTCTGATCATATCTGTGTGCAATCATATTATCAATACTCGGAATCATTTTAAATTCTTCTGTAGTGGTGTTAATGATTTCCAAGATGTCCTTAATGGCATTTTCATTTTTTTGAAGCACCTCATTTCTAACGGCGATAACAAAACAAGGCCAAGGAGTAGGGCAGTGGTCAATTACTCTAAAGGTACCGTTGTCGACAAAGGGTTTTGTGGTGAATTTTTCCCACATAAAATAATCACCAATCCCATTAGGTAATCCTAAAACAGCACCATCAAGATTTTTAATTACTTCAAAATCTAAATCATTTTTAGTATCCCAATTATTGTTTTCAGCATTAATATAGGCCATTAAATGAGAGCCTGACCCATAACGACTAATGGCAGCTTTTTTTCCTTTAAGATCATTTATGGACTTGTAGGAAGAGTTATTAGCGACATGAATTCCCCATACTAAAGGAGATTTTGTGTAAATCTGTACTATTTTACATTCATTACCATCAATAATATCGCGAATTATTCCTTCCGTAAGAATAACTGCCATGTCTATTTCTTTGTCACGTAAAGCTTTACACATTTGACCAGTACCTCCAAAGAAATCATGCCAACGCAAATTGATGTCTTTTTCATGATAGGACTTATCACGTAAGGTTAAATACCAAGGCAAATTAAAATGTTCAGGAACTCCTCCAATTTTAAAGTTTTTCATAGTCTTAAGCTACTTGAGTGTAAGTGTTTAATTTATTAAACCATTCTTCTTGGTTGTTCACTACAAATTTAAATTCTGTGGCATCATTTAAAATAATGGTAATCCCCGTATTGAATATTTTACCTACTTTATTTTTATCTATTGACGTTATGTTAGTCAAAGGGATACTGGTAGTACCTTTTTGAATGTTATATTTATGAGAAACAAATAAGATACGTTGATTTGTGATAAATAATTTACCTCCAACACCTTCTTTTCCTTTTATTTGGTTTGCACCGCCATCATAAATGATTTCCTCAGGAGTACTAACAATATTTTTAACCAAGATGTCTACCTTATTACCTAATTTTTTCGCGGTACGCTTCATTATATATGGAAACAAAAACATGAAAAATAATCCCATAGCAATCCCTTGTACAGCAATAGATTTTAAATCAGGTATATCCCCAGATATTTTATGCACAAAAAATAATAAAAAAGCGTGTATAATAGCTGTTATTGTTCCAAAGATTATTTTATGTTTCCAGCTGAATTCTGTCATGAGTTATATTAGTTTTGTAAGGCAATATACAATTAAGTCATCTACAATTCTATCAGGGTTTTCAGAAAAATCACCAGTAGCTCTGTTGGCTAAAATAGCATTCATAGATACGGCTTTGTGTCCTAGTAATTTAGCTAAACCATATATTCCTGCAGTTTCCATTTCTAAATTAGTAATTTGATTTCCTTCAAATGAAAAATTAGCCAATTTATCGTTTAATTCATCGTCTTGTAGAGCTAATCGCAATGTGCGTGATTGTGGTCCATAAAAACCAACGTTTGTAGCTGTAAATCCATTAATAACGCTATCAGACTTGAATTTGTCTCCAAAATTTTCGTCATATGAAACTACATAGGGTTTTGATTTGTCATCTGACCAGTTTGTTTGTGATACGATAGCTTCTGATATTGCTTTGTGTTGAATATGTTTACTGTCATAAAAATGCAATAAACTATCAAAACCTACAGCTAATTCAGATATCAAAATGGAATCAATAGGAATTGTATTTTGAATAGTTCCAGAAGTACCTATTCGGACAATATCTAATGAGGTATGATTTGGTTTAATAGTTCTTGATTCAAAATCGATATTTACTAAAGCATCCAATTCATTAAATACAATATCAATATTATCAGTACCAATTCCTGTAGAAATTACAGTAATTCGTTTTCCTTTATAATAGCCAGTTTCAGTCTTAAACTCACGTTTTTGTTTAGACACTTCAATAGTGTCAAAATGTTTTGTTACACTACTAACTCTATCAGGGTCTCCAACAGTAATTATGGTAGTTGCTAAATCTTCAGGAAGTAAATTTAAATGATAAATACTTCCGTCTTTATTAATGATTAATTCTGATGTTTTAAATTTCATTAAAATCTAATATATTGGACAAAAATAACTATAATTTTAATAATTTACCATCAATTTCATCGTATAAGTAGTTGTATTTTAATGAGCCCCCTAAATAGGAAAGGTCATTTTTAATGGAATGGTAGTAGTTTTGTTTTTTTTGAAGTACATCACGACCTAATTCATTTAAAATTACTGGAGTAAAACTACTGAAAAGTCCTTTTAAGTCGGTTATTTTTTTTTCATATTGTAAATCTCCAAAACCATAAATACCTTGATTATGAAGTAATTTCCTTATGAAGCTTTTTTTAGTTGAATATGATCCTTTACCTGCTGTTTCTAAAATTGTGTTTTCAATTTTGTTTAATCCATTTTTTATAGTAGGAAATCGTTGCAGATGAGCTTCAATGGCATCAGGTAAATACGTAAAGTGTGTATGAGTATCTATTGTAATATTTTGTAGTTGTAAAGGAGATTTTGAACAATATAATTGCCAAATATAATCCGCATATCCTATATCGTCCCTAGTAAGAATTACTCGATTACTATAAAAGGAAAGAAGTGCTTTTTGAGTTAATTTGTGTAGTCTTAAAAATGTAGTGGAACCCGTTTTGTTTTGCGGACTAACTAATGCTATTGTAGCATTAGGCCTGTGTTTTTTCAGCCAAGAGATAACAGCAATCATGTTGATTTGGCAAAACAGGTCATGTTCAAACCACAATATGATTTCCTCCTGATATTTATGATTGCATAGGTTTCTGAACTCTTTTAAGGTATTATTTATAAAATACTTTTTTGTTATTTTGTAGTTTCTAGAAAAAAAATCAAATCTAGATTTCCAAAAACTTTCTGAACCAATATCAATAGTAGTTTTGCCTTCACAAAGCATTTCACGCCACGTAACGATATCTCCATCTATCTTTAGCTTTTTTAGAGCTAATGTAGTGTTGTCTCCGTTTGTAATATGTAATTGAGTAGGTTTCATATAAGCTGTACTGAGGTTAGTAATACAATCCTATATAAAGATAAGCATATCTTTTCAATATTAATATTTTTTCACTTATAATTGACTTGTAAGTAATTAACAATCAAAATATTGGAAATTAATTTGGTTTGTTTTTGATACTCGTTGATTTATAAGATAAATAGGTAATAGTAGTATGAAATAGGTTTCAGGTGAAATTTAACCACCAACGCGTTTTACTTTAAATCCTTTGGCAATTAATAGCTCCATTATAGTATCTCTATAATCCCCTTGAATAATTACTTTATCATCTTTAAAACTACCTCCTACGCTTAGTTTTTGCTTCAGTTCTTTTGCAAGTGCTTTAAAGTCGGAGGTCGCTCCTGTATATCCATCAATAATGGTTATCGGTTTTCCTTTACGTTTTTCATACTTACATAATAACGGTTCTTCTTGTAACCAAATACCTGATTTTTCAGCAGTTACTTCTTTCGTTTCTTCATGTTCCGGAAATAAGTTTTTAAGTTGATCTTTTAAATCCATTTTATAAGTGTTCTAATGATAATATGGCAACAGTTAAAGTTTAAACTGTTACCATATTTATTATATAATTATTTTTTAACTAATCCAAGTTCAATAAGTCTTTCAGTTAAGAAATCTCCTGCGGTAATATCTTCAAAACCTTTAGGGTTTTCTTTAGTAACACAGTTTTCTAAACAGTTTAAAGGCATCTCACTTACTGGATGCATAAAAAATGGAATAGAATAACGTGAAGTTCCCCAAGATTCTTTAGGAGGATTAACTACACGGTGTATTGTTGATTTTAAACGATTGTTTGAATGACGTGATAACATATCACCAACATTAATAACTAATTCATCTGGTTGAGCAATAGCATCGTGCCAATCACCATTGTGATCTTGTACTTGTAAGCCCTTACCATGAGCACCCATCAATAGAGTAATCAAATTAATATCACCATGAGCTGCAGCACGAACTGCATTTTTTGGTTCTTCGGTAATAGGTGGGTAGTGGATTGGACGTAAAATACTATTTCCGTTTTTGATGTAGTTATCAAAGTAAAACTCATCTAAGTCTAAAAATAAGGCCAATGCACGTAGTACATAAACCCCCGTTTTTTCTAACATTTTATAAGTCTGTTTACCAACAGAATTAAAATCAGCCAATTCGTTTACAGTTACGTTATCGGGGTATTCGGCTTTCAAGGTTTGGTTATTCTCAACATATTGTCCAAAGTGCCAAAATTCTTTTAAGTCACCTTCTTTTTTTCCTTTAGCAGATTCTTTTCCAAAAGATATATAGCCACGTTGTCCTCCAATACCTTCAATTTCATAAGAACGTTTTGTTTCTAAAGGTAAAGTAAAGAAGTTCTTGATTTCACCATATAGATTGTCAACTAAAGTTTCATTTAAAAAATGCCCTTTTAAAGCTACAAATCCAATCTCTTCATATGCTTTTCCTATTTCATTAATGAATTTTTTCTTTTTTAAGGGATCTTCTGATAAAAAATCAGATAAGTCAACACTAGGTATTTTTTGCATTTTTTTAAGTATAAAAATAGTTAATAACTCTTCGTTAAGTAAAACGTTTGATTACAACAAATGTAGTAAAAACAAGTGTTCAATACAATTCAATTAAAAGAAGAGTTATTAACAATTACTTGCATTTAAACCATTTATGATTGCTTAATATTCAAAAAAGGAAACTTTAAATTGTTATTTTATTAGTTATAGGGACTAAGTATTGTTAAAAAAAGATGCTGTTGTTTTTGATACTAATATTATTTTACTCAAATTTGATATATAATTAAAAGAAAATGAACCCAACCATAACCGAGAATACCCCTATTACTTTCGATAGAAAAGAATTATCAGACGATACTTTATTACAATTATATAGTACAATGCTTAAACCTCGAATGATTGAGGAAAAGATGCTAATTTTGTTGCGCCAAGGACGAATTTCAAAGTGGTTTTCAGGTATTGGTCAAGAAGCAATTTCTGTAGGAGTAACTTCTGTATTAAACAAATCAGAATATATATTACCAATGCATCGTAATCTAGGAGTATTTACTACTAGAGAAATCCCGTTATATAGGCTATTCTCTCAATGGCAAGGAAAAGCAAACGGATTTACAAAAGGTAGAGATCGTAGTTTCCATTTTGGTACACAAGAGTTTAATATTGTAGGAATGATATCCCATCTAGGACCTCAATTTGGTTTAGCAGATGGTATTGCTCTAGGGAATTTATTAAAAGATAATAAAGAAGTTTGTGCAGTATTTACTGGTGATGGTGGTACAAGTGAAGGAGATATTCATGAGGCACTAAATGTGGCTTCGGTATGGAGTTTACCTGTGTTATTTTGTATTGAAAATAACGGATACGGATTGTCTACTCCTGTTAGTGAGCAATTTAATTGTGAGCATTTAGCGGATAGAGGTAAAGGATATGGTATGGAAAGTCATATCATTGATGGCAATAATATTTTAGAAGTATTTACTAAGGTAAATGCTTTAGTAGAAGATATGCGTGTTAATCCGCGCCCTGTTTTATTAGAATTTAAGACATTCAGAATGCGTGGGCATGAGGAAGCGAGTGGTACAAAATACGTTCCTCAAGACTTAATGGATGCATGGGCAATTAAAGATCCTATTGAAAATTTTAAAACTTATTTAGAAAGTGAAGGGGTTTTAAACGAAGTTATAGAAGCAGAGTTAAGAGAGCAATATAAGCAAGAAATTAATGACAATTTAAAGCTGGCTTTTGATGAGCCAGCAATTGATGTTGATTTAAGTAAAGAATTAAGTGATGTTTATCAATCATACGAATATCAGCATATTGAAAAAAACAATGAAACAGAAAACATCCGTTTAGTAGATGCTATATCTAAAGGATTGAAGCAATCTATGGAGAAACATGATGACTTGGTTATCATGGGGCAAGATGTTGCTGAATATGGAGGTGTTTTTAAAATTACCGATGGTTTTGTAGAGGCCTTTGGAAAGGACAGAGTTCGTAATACACCAATATGTGAATCTGCTATTATTTCTGCGGCTTATGGGTTATCCGTAAGAGGAATTAAATCAGTTATGGAAATGCAATTTGCCGATTTTGTGTCTTCTGGATTCAATCCGATTGTAAATTTATTAGCAAAATCACATTACAGATGGGGGCAAAATGCCGATGTAGTAGTGCGTATGCCTTGTGGTGCCGGTGTAGGAGCAGGGCCTTTTCATTCACAAACTAATGAAGCTTGGTTTACTACGGTACCTGGTTTAAAAGTTGTTTATCCTGCTTTTCCTGCAGATGCAAAAGGATTATTAGCAACATCAATTGAAGATCCTAATCCAGTGATGTTCTTCGAACATAAAGCATTATATAGAAGTGTGTATCAGGATGTACCTACCGATTATTATACTATTCCGTTAGGGAAAGCTAGTTTATTAAAAGAAGGGAATGATATTAGTATCATTACTTTTGGAGCTGGTGTACACTGGGCTTTAGAGACATTAAAGAATAATCCAGATATTTCTGCCGATTTAATCGATTTAAGATCTTTAGTTCCATTAGATAGAAAAGCAATATTTAACTCTGTTAAAAAGACAGGTAAAGCAATTATTTTACAAGAGGATAATGAGTTTGGAGCTTTTGGTTCTGATTTATCAGCGCTAATAATGGAAAACTGTTTTGAAGCCTTGGACGGACCAGTAAAGCGTGTGTCTAGTATAGAAACACCAATACCTTTCTTGCCAACTTTAGAAAAGCAATATCTTGCTAAAGATAGATTTGAGGAAGAATTAAGAAACTTATTAGCATATTAATGTTCGTTAAATAATTCACAAAATAAAAGCTGCAATATACTTGTAGCTTTTATTTTGTATATTTATAACTTGAAATTTTTAGTATCCATATTTGCTTTAATAATACTTGTGCCACCAGCTCAAGCACACGTTGATGTCATAGCATTTGATGCTATTGAATTACATGCTGATGAAGATAATTATAATGAAGCTCATCAAGCCAATCATCATGGGCATGAAGACGATACTGAAAATGATACAGAGCATCATCATCACTGTACAATGCTTGGTATAACATACGCTATTATTAATTCTACTAATAGTTATTATTTGTTCTTTAATACTGAACAAAAACAAGTTATTGTTAGTTATGATAACCTTCATGAAAATAGTTATTTAAATAGTCTTTTTCAGCCTCCTCAGATTGCATAATTGAATAATTTTTATTTCCAGCAACACGGAAATATTTTGTATTAATCTCTAAAATAACAGAGTGATACATTTTTTCAATTAATTACAATCAAAAAATAGAAGTTAGCTATGAGTCTCAGCGCTTTATATAGTAAAACAGCCTAATTCTATTTTTCAACAAAAAAAACACATGATTAATAAACTTATTGAGTTTTCAATCAATAACAAATTTGTTATTGCATTGTTTACACTAGCGCTTATTGTTGGTGGAATTTACAGTGTCAAACAAGTCCCTGTGGATGCAGTTCCTGACATCACCAACAATCAAGTACAAATAATTACCCAAGCACCAAACTTAGGAACAGAAGATATTGAACAATTTGTTACGTATCCAGTAGAAGTGGCTGTTGCTAACTTACCTGAAGTAACAGAGATCCGTTCCATCTCACGTTTCGGATTGTCGGTAGTAACTATCGTTTTTAGCGACGATATGGATACCTATTTGCCTAGACAATTGGTGTCAGAAAAATTAACAGAAATAAAAGCAAATATCCCAGAAGGGTTTGGAGCACCATTTATGGGGCCAATTTCTACTGGTTTAGGAGAGATTTATCAATATACTCTTGAGGTAGCTCCAGAGTTTAAAAACAAGTTTGACGCTACAGAACTAAGAATCATTCAAGATTGGATTATTCGTAGACAAATGGCTATGGTTCCTGGAGTGGTAGAAGTAAATGCCTTTGGTGGTAATGCTAAACAATATGAAGTTAGTATTGATCCTAATGAGTTAAAAGCAATTGGGTTAACTATTAACGACGTCTATGAAGCTTTAGAGAATAACAACCAAAATACTGGAGGAGCATATATTGAGAAAAACCATCAAGCTAATTTTATCCGTGGTGAAGGATTAGTACGAAGTTTAGATGATATTAAAAATATTGTGGTAGCTAATATGGGAGGAATACCAATTACGGTTAAAGATATTGGTACAGTTCAGTTTGGTTCGGCTACACGTTATGGGGCTTTAACCAAAAATGGTGAAGGGGAAGCTGTTGGTGGAATGATTTTAATGCTGAAAGGTGCTAGTACCGATGAAGTAATTAATAATGTTACCAATAGAGTTACTGAAATTCAAAAATCATTACCAGATGGAATTACCATAAAACCATTTCTTGACAGAAGTAAATTAATAGCTAATACTACATCAACTGTTAAAACAAACCTAGTAGAAGGGGCGTTAATAGTTATTTTTATTTTAGTCTTTTTCTTAGGGAACTGGCGAGGTGGTTTAATAGTTGCCTCAACAATACCATTGTCTTTATTATTCGCTTTTATATTAATGAATGCTTTTGATGTTTGGGCTAACCTAATGAGTTTAGGGGCTATTGATTTCGGAATAATCGTTGATGGTTCTGTAATTATAGTAGAAAGTACGGTATTCATGATTTATCAACGGATGAAGAAATCAGGGAACGTTACTGCTCCCGATAGAGATAAAATTACGTATAAAGCATCTTCCAAAATGATGAATACTGCTTTTTTTGGGCAGTTTATCATCTTGATTGTTTTCTTGCCAATTCTAGCTTTAGAAGGGGTTGAAGGGAAAATGTTTATTCCTATGGCATTGACGTTTAGTTTTGCAATGATAGGAGCAATGGTATTATGTTTAACCTATGTACCCATGGTTACTTCGGTGTTTTTAAAAGCACCTAAAGATGTTACAAAAAAATACTGGGGAGATAGGGTAGTTAATTGGTTAGAAGATAAATATGAAAATGTTTTAGTAAAAGCACTAACAAAAGGGAAGATCATTGTAATATCTTCAATTGTATTGCTAGGTTTATCAGGGCTTGTGTTTTCAAAAATGGGAGGAGAATTTATCCCTCAATTGGATGAAGGTGATTTAGCTTTTCATGCAATCTTAAAGCCAGGGAGTTCTTTGTCGGAATCTATTGCAACAACAACCAAAATTGAAAAAATTGTAAAAAATGATTTTCCTGAAGTAATTGATATTATTAGTAGAATAGGGGTTGCTGATGTTCCTACGGATCCAATGCCGATGGATATTGCCGATGTGTTTGTTATACTAAAACCAGAAAGCGAATGGACTCGAGAAATTTCTAAAGATGAACTAATATCATCTATGAAACATGCAGTAGAGCAAGTTCCTGGAGTAAATTTTGAATTTACACAACCTATTGAAATGCGTTTTAATGAGCTAATCACTGGTGTTCGTGAAGATATTGCAGTAAAGTTATATGGTGATGATTTAAGTGTTTTAGCTGAAAAAGCAGAGGAAATAGGAAAAATAGTAGCTACAGTTGATGGAGTCGCAGATATGAAAGTAGAGGCTATTTCTGGTCAACCACAAATTACCATCAACTATAATAGAAGTAAGCTAGCGCAATATGGATTACAAATAAACGAGCTAAATAAACTAATAGAAACTGCTTTTGCAGGAGGTGTGGCAGGAACTATTTTTGAAGGAGAAAAGCGTTTCGATTTAGTGGTACGACTTAAAAAAGAGCTTAGGCAAGATTTAAGCAATGTAAAGAACTTATTTGTGCCATTACCAAGCGGAACACAAATTCCGTTAAAAGAGGTTGCTAGTATTAGTTATAAGCCTGGTCCGATGCAAATAAGTAGGGATAATACTAATAGAAGAACATATGTAGGTATTAATGTTCGTGGTCGTGATATTAAATCCTTAGTAGAAGAAATTCAACAGAAAATAGAAGCTCAAGTAACATTGCCTGCGGGATATTATGTGCGCTATGGTGGTGCTTTTGAAAATTTAGAACGCGCTACTGGAAAATTAAAAACAGTTGTACCATTAGCTTTAGGGTTGATTTTCGTACTTATATTCATGGCGTTAAAATCATTTAAACAAACTATAATGATTTATATGGCAATTCCGCTAGCAACTATTGGTGGTGTATTTTCATTAGTATTGCGTGATATGCCTTTTAGTATCTCAGCAGGTGTTGGTTTTATTGTGCTTTTTGGAGTTGCGGTTTTAAACGGATTGGTATTAATCAGTGGTTTTAACGAACTTAAAGAGGAAGGGGTTACTGATATTGATAAACGAATTAAACTAGGAACAAAAAGGCGTATTAGACCAATTCTATTAACGGCCTTGACAGATATGTTAGGATTCTTACCAATGGCATTATCAACATCTTCTGGTGCAGAAGTACAGCAACCATTAGCAACCGTTGTTATTGGGGGGTTATTGACTTCTACATTATTAACCTTGTTTGTAATCCCTATTTTATACAAATGGATGGAAAAAATGGAAGATAATAAGCTTAGGCCTAGAATTCCAAAACAAGCGATAGTAACAGTTTTGTTACTATTCGGATTTGGAGCAACCCAAGCACAACAAACAGTAACTATGGATGAAGCTGTTACAATGGCAATGGAAAACTATCCTACTGTAAAAGCTGCGGAACTAGGAATTGCAAAAGCCAAAGCGCTAAAAGGAGCTGCTTGGGATTTAGGGAGTACACAAGTATTCACTGGAGCTGATGAAGTTGGTAACATTAATAATCCTACATATACGACTATTGGGATTGGTCAAACGAATATTGATGTTTTCGGAATTGCCTCAAAAAGTAAATTGAGTAAAACTGCTGTGGAAGTAGCTAAGTCAACTGCAGAATTAACTAATTTAAAGTTAAAGAAACAGGTTAAGATATCATGGGTAAAAGCCTATGTTTCAAAAAGTTTGTATGAATCTTATATGGGTATTGACTCGGTGTATTCTGGTTTAAATAAAGCACTTGATTTACGCTACAAAACGGAGTTGATTTCTAAATTGGAACACAGTCTTACTGCTAATGAAGGGAGTTTAATTCAGTTAAAAACTACTCAAGCATACACGAATTATCAAATTGCCTTACAGGAATTAAACAAGTGGTTATTAGCTGATGAATTACTTGATGTTAATGATTTAGGTTTGGGAGATTTTGACGCAAATTTTATAACAACTGAGACAGAATTGAGTAGTCATCCATTACAATTGTATTGGGATAATCAATTAGCTGAAGCAACTGCACAAAAGAAAGTGGCAAATTCACAATTTTTACCAAAGTTATCTGGTCAATATGGTTTTCAGAAAATAGGAGAGCAGTCAGGTTTTAGTAGTTATCAGTTAGGAATACAAATCCCTTTGGTATTCATGAAAACTAAAGCAAAAGCAAAAGCGGCCAAAATTAACGAACAATTAATTGCTCAAGAAAATAAAGCTAAGGCAATTGAATTATCCAGTAGTTACAGCAATTTGCTAAATACATTTACTCAATCAAAGGCAAATTGGAATTATTATAAGAGTCAAGCATTGCCATTAGCTGTAGAGCAACGTAATGGTGCTGTGTTGTTGTATAAAGAAGGAGCGATAGATTATCTTTCTTTTTTACAAAATATGAAATCAGCAATTGAGTTAGAGGTGAAAACTTGGCGAATTTTAGAAGAGTACATGTCACATAAAATACAATTAGAGTATTTCTTAAATACCAAATAAATAATATTAAAGATGAAAAAAGTAACTATATATTCAACAAGCATACTAATTGCATTATTACTATTAAATAGTTGTAAACATGATACTTCAGACGGACATAAACATGATGTTGAGGGTAATCATATTGAGAATCCAGTTGTAAATGATCAGCATGACGAAAGTGATGGTCATGCTCATGGAGTAGAGGAAAAGGTGCAAAGTGATGAGCATGGTCATGATGAAGAAGTAAATTTAACCCAAAAACAAATTGATATTTTAGGAATAAAAATTGATCAATTGTCTGAACAAAATCTAGGAGGTTTTATTGAAGTAAATGGTAAATTAGGTGTTCCACCACAAAACGAAGCTGTGGTTACTAGTATTTTAGGAGCTAATATTAGTAGTATTAAAGCTATTGAAGGAGACAAAGTTAAAAAAGGGCAAACCTTAGCCTATATCAGTCATCCGTCTATAATCACCATGCAAACTGACTATTTGCAAACCTATAATAAACTTACTTTCTTAGAGCAGGACTACAACCGTCAAAAGAAATTATATGACGCAAATGTAGGTTCTGGGCGTGATTATCAATTAGCGCAATCAGCATTTTCTAGTGCTAATGGATTAGCTAAAGGATTAGCTAGTCAATTAAGTTTATTAGGCATTTCGGCTAAAAGTGTTCGTAATGGTGATATTTCTCAAGTTGCTCCTGTACGAAGCCCGATAAATGGTTTTATAGAAAAAGTAGAAATTAAATCAGGACAATATGTACAGCCACAAACACCTTTATTTGAAGTTGTAAATACGGAACATATTCATGCCGATTTAATGGTGTTTGAAAAGGATATCAGTAAAGTAGAAAATGGACAAACGGTTCAATTCACAATTGAATCTTTAGGGAATAAAGAATTAACTGCTAAAATTTATTCAGTTGGGAAGTCTTTTGAGGAAGGTCCAAAAGCACTACATGTTCATGCTGAAATTGAAAATAAGGATAAAAACCTAATTCCGGGAATGTATGTAAAGGCACGAATTATTACTAAAAATACATTGGTGCAAGCATTACCAGAAGACGCAATTTTTCAAGAAGGAGAGCAACATTTTGTTTTTACTGCAGAGAAGGAATATGATGGTTCTTGGGGTTTTACTCCTAAAGAAGTACTTGTCAAGAATACAAGTAGCGGATTTACGGCATTCGATTTTGTGACTCCAATAGAAAAAGGAACTTTAGTAGCTCAAAGTGGAGCTTATTATTTAATGGCAGAATTGAAAAAGAGTGAAGCAGAACATACACATTAAACTTTTTAGATTAGAAAAGCTTCATCTCTTTATTTATAATTTAAAGTTTTGAAGCTTTCTTTTTTCGTATCTTCTATGTTGTACAAGTTTGATAAGATAGGTAGAAGTATGTCAGAAAAATATACAGGAAATGATGATCATAACCATAAACATGGTGGTGTTTTTGGAGAAAAAACCGAGCTTTATTTTGCTGTTTTAAGTGGAGTTTTCTTTTTTACAGGGTTAATTATAGAAAAAGGTACAAATCTCTCTGAGTACTATTCATTAATTAGTTTTATTACAGCTTTTATTTTTGGAGGTTGGTTTACGTTATTAGAAGCAATTGATAAAACCAAAAAAGGAGAGTTTGAAATTGACTTTTTAATGCTTGTCGCAGCTGCTGGAGCTGCTTACATTGGCAGGTGGGAAGAAGGTGCGTTATTGTTATTTCTATTCAGTTTAGGTCATGCTTTAGAAAGCTATGCTATGAATAAGGCTAAAAAATCTATTGAAGCACTCGGAGAACTATCACCAAAAAGTGCTTTTGTAAAAAGAGAAGGCTCTGTTCTTGAAATTCCAATAGAAGACTTAAAATTAAATGATATTATTGCAGTAAAGCCCAATACTAAAATTGCTGCTGATGGTGTCATAATTAAAGGAAACAGTAGTGTTAATCAATCTTCTATAACAGGTGAGAGTATGCCTGTAGATAAAGTAGCTATTGCTAATCTCACTAAACTACCTTCATTTAATGATGTAGATAAGAGTAATGTTGTTTATACAGGAACTGTCAATGGAGATGATGCAATTGAAGTTCAGGTTTTAAAATTAAGTAAAGACAGTACTGTTTCTCGTTTGGTGAAAATGGTAAGTGAGGCGGAAAATCAAAAATCACCTACACAATTACAGACTAAGAAGTTTGAAAAATGGTTTGTACCAATAGTGATTGTATTGGTAGTCTCATTATGTTTTGCTTTTTTAGTGATAGATGAAGCTTTTGATGAGAGTTTATATCGTGCTATAACGGTATTAGTGGCTGCAAGCCCTTGTGCATTGGCAATTTCTACACCAAGTGCAGTTTTGAGTGGGGTCGCTAGAGCAGCTAAAAGTGGTGTGCTCATAAAAGGAGGTAGGGCTTTAGAAGATTTAGGGGGGGTAACCACTATTGCTTTTGATAAAACAGGAACACTTACTGAGGGAAAACCGAAACTAACTAATGTCATACCAGCAAACGGATTTGATAAAATGAAATTCTTAAGCCTTATATTAGAGGTTGAATCACTGAGTAATCATCCTTTAGCAAAGGCAGTTGCAAATGATATCAAGTCACAATTTTCATTGAAAGTAAAAAATGAAGCAGCTGAAATAAAAGCAATTCAAGGAAAAGGGATTTCAGCGCAATATAGTGGAGAAGAAGTGTTTATCGGGAATGAGAAATTAATGATTGAACATCATGTTATTGTTTCTGATGAAATTAAAACACAAATGAATGAATTACTAGCTGATGGTCATACAGCAATGTTAGTAGCTTATAAAAATCAATTGGCAGGCTTAATTAGTGTAATGGATGTGCCAAGAGAGAGTGCAAAAAACACTCTTAATAGCTTGAAAGCTATTGGTATAAAAAAAATGATTATGCTTACTGGGGATCATCAAAATGTAGGAGATTCAATAGCTAGGCAGATTGGTTTAACAGAAGCAAAAGGTAACTTGCTACCAGAAGATAAAGTAACTGCAATTCAAGAACTAAAACAACAACATACTAAAGTAGCAATGGTTGGTGATGGTGTAAACGATGCTCCAGCAATGACAAGTAGTACAGTAGGTATTGCCATGGGAGCTATGGGAAGTGATTTAGCTCTAGAAACTGCTGATGTTGCTTTAATGTCTGATAAAATTGAAAAATTACCTTTTGTAATAGGGTTAAGTAGAAAGTCGAAAATAATAATTAACCAAAACCTTTGGATAAGTTTAGGTATCGTAGCGGTGTTAATTCCTGCAACTATTTTAGGATATGCAACTATTGGACCGGCTGTTGTTATCCATGAAGGTTCAACATTATTAGTTGTCTTGAATGCACTTCGTTTACTTAGTTACAAGAATGAGATTGCATAAAACCGGAGTTTCTTGTGTAATAGATAAAAACTATGGCTCATGCTTAAATGATTTAAAATCAATACGTTACGTAGGTTAATTAAAGTGTCACTTTAGTCTAGGGAATAGTGTTTTAATACTTACTCGAATTGGTTTTAGTATTCCGTGGATTAGATTAAAACGTGATAAAGTAGCTATCAAATATAGTATAATATACCCGTAAGCGAATATCGATTTAAGAAAGAAAACATTAGCTTTTTGTGCATTCCAAGCAAAAGCAACATATATATAACTACTCATAAATATAGATAACAGGCTAATAATTAAATACACTTTAATTTTATCATTATCAATACTTATATCTTTATTGTAAAAATTAGAACTGTTAATGGTATTATTTTTCATGATAAACCAAATATGAACTGTAGCAAGAAAGAACAGCGTGGTAAGCCCTTCAAAACTAGACACGGCTTTGTTTATCAACCAAAAATCATAAAATCCATGCGATAACATTGCCAACAGGTAAAAACCTATAAATACAACTACTGGTGGTAACTTTATTTTATTAAATTTTAGTAAAAACAGTCCATAGCCAATTACGGAACTAAAGGTCATATGTGCCACAGTAGCGTATAAAGCGCGGGCATTAATAATAGATAAGCCATAATTATTTAAATACATAGCGTTCTCTACAAAGGCAAATCCTAAAGCAGAAGCTGATGCGTAAAATATATAATCATAAGGTTCATTAATAGCTTTAGTAAATTTTAACAGAATCAAAAAAGGGATAAACTTGATAGTTTCTTCAATAAAACCAATGCCAAACACACTGTAAATAAAGCTATATACTGGTAATTCAGAATCAGTAAAACCTAGTTTGTGGATGACTCCATATGGTATTTCAGAAAAGCACGTAACAACAATTGAAAGTAATAGAATGAGTGAAATGTATCTTTTTTTCTCTTTTTCAAAAACATCTAATTTAATAATATATAACAGCCAAATTAAGCTAATACAGAAAGAAACTCCAATACAATAAAAGAGTTTGTGTTCTTGCAATTGATAGTCTGATAAATGAAATATATCTTCAATAGTTGTAGTATTAATAATCAATAGCGGAATACCAATTAAAAGAACTATCAACAACAACGATTTAAAGCGTTTTAAGCTGAAGAAATTAATTTTATTAGCACTAGTTGAAAAATCTGCGAACTGCTGTAATATCCATTTAAAAATGAGTATCACACCAATTGCATCTAATAATAAGAAGATTACATTTTGTTGCATGAAGTAAATATATAATTTACCAATTGAATTTGGTGAAAATTGTATTCCAATTGTCAGGGAAATCAGCAGTAATCAATTGGTTATCATCAGTAAATGGATGAATAAACTCTAATTGTTTGGCATGTAAGAACAAGTTATCACAACCAAACTCTGTTTGAAACATTCTATTATGAAATCGGTCACCGTATTTTGGATCACCAATTAATGGGTGTGAAATTTTATTTAAATGAATGCGTAATTGATGTAATCGTCCAGTCTTAGGGGATAGTCCAACCAAACTATATCTTGAATTGTCATATGGATATACCGGAATGTCCAATTCAGCAGTTTTAAGTTGTTTAAAGTAGGTGAGCGCCTCTTTGTGTACATTAGCATCTCTACCTTTAACAGGAGTATCTATTTTACCCGATTCAGCAATATGCCCACGAACGATACCATAATAAGTTTTTTGAATTTGATTAGTGACAAATAACTCTTGAAAAGGAGCTACATATTCTTTCTTTTTAGCAAGGAGTAAAATACCAGAAGTTTTTCTGTCAAGACGATGAACAGGATAGAAGGGAAGCTGATATTCATCAAATAATAACTGAATCAATGACTTTTCATCTGACTGGTTTCTAGCCATACTAGAATGATGTACCAAAACATTATTAGGCTTGTTAATAGCTAGGATATAGTCATCTTCAAAACAAACTTGGAGCATCAATTACGTTTTATAAAGTAAAACAATACTAATGAAAGGCAACCACAAAACGAAAACCCAATAAATAGTGGTAGGGCAGTGATATCAATAAAACTTCCTATAAATGAAGCTAAAGGCACAGAGAACAATGTTGCAAAAAAACCTGTTATAGCTGCTCCAATACCGGCAATATGACCTATGGGTTGCATCATTAAAGCTCGTAAATTTCCGAAGATAAATCCTAAAAAGAAAAATTGAATTCCAAAAAAGGATAGTAATACTGGCATTGGTGGATTTACACTATTGTAAAACACAACTACATAGAGTGTAGAAATTATAGCAAAACCTATTAAAGCTAAATGCAATAGTTTTTTCATTCCTATTTTCATTACCAATTGTCCGTTTATAAATGTAGCGCCACCAACCGTTAATGCTAAGGAAGCAAATATATAAGGGAATTCCTCTACCAATCCGTATTGCAACTGAAACACTTGTTGTGAACCACTTAAATACACCATGAACGATCCGGTAATCAAAGCAGATATTGCAGTGCAAATGGCAGTTTGTTTATAGGAAAATGTTTCTTTTGCTCCTTTTATGAATACATGAAAGGCAAAGGGTAATCTATTCGATAAGGCCAAAGTTTCAGGTTGTCGGAGTGCAAACCAAATACCAACTAAGACTACAAAAACTATTTGTGAATAAAATATAGTTTGCCAGGAGTAATGATCTAATATTAATTTTCCTAAAGCTGGTGCTATAGTGGGAACAATTATGAATATAACGGTTACAAACGACATAATTTTAGCCATATAATCGCCTTCATATGAATCACGTATCATCGATATACTAACGGTTCTAGGAGCGGATAAAGCAATACCTTGAAGTATTCTACCTAAAATCATCGTTTCTAAGGATTCAGCAAAAATACAGATGAAACTAGAGAGAATAAAAAGGATTAAACCCGTATAAATGATTTTTTTTCTACCAAAAGTGTCTGATAATGGCCCAAAAAACAACTGACCAATACCTAAACCCAAAAAAATCATGGTCACCAATAACTGACCATCAGTTTCTTTTTGAAAACCAACAGACAACCCTATTTCCTGTAAGGCAGGTAATAAAGCGTCTATGGACAAAGCAACCATAGCCATTAAAGAGGCCATTAAAGCAATAAATTCTAATTGGGATTTTCCTTGGGTATTCATGTGTGCAAAAGTATGCTATAAAAAGATAGTAAAAGGAATTGTGTCATTTATTAGATGTATTTTAACATAACATATATCATGTATTTGATTTAATAAATAAAGTAATTTTACAACTGTATAAACAACAAGCAATATGAAAAAGGAAACTTTAAATTATTTTTTTATAACTATCGGAAGTGTGTTTTTAGCATTCGGGGTAGTTGGTTTTTTGAGTCCAAATGATATTGCTACGGGAGGAACAGCAGGTTTAGCAATCATATTTCATTCACTATTCAATCTTTCTATAGGAACATTGTTTGCATTGATAAACATTCCGTTATTAGCGGTAAGTATTAAGTATTTAGGGAAATATTTTGCACTTAAAACAACTATAGCTATCATATTAATGGGAGGGTGTATAGATATCCTTTCAAAGGGTTTTAGATTAAGTGCTTTGAGTAATGACCCTATTTTGGCCACATTGTATGGAGGTGTTTTGGTAGGAGCGGGCCTCGGTTTTATATTTAAAGGAGGAGGTTCTGCTGGTGGAGGAACAATTATTGCCAGTATTATAACGTCTAAATCAACTCTTAAAACAGGTACAGTAATGCTTATTTTAGATGCTATAGTAGTTACTGCAGCTGGGGTTGTATTTAATAGTGTAGAATTGGCATTATGGAGTATGATTAGTATTTATACTGCTACAAAATTGATTGATTTGATATTAACTGGGCGTCCAAATGAAATAATTGTACATATTTCATCAGATAAACCCTTAAGCGAACTTGGAGTTATTATTAACAGTATGATGAATGTTTCTGGAACTATTGTTAAAGGAAATGATTTAAGTTCAACCGAAAACAAAGACATTATATTTGTTGTAGTACCCAAAAATAAATTAAATATCTTAAAGCAGATAGTAAAAGTTCATGATCATCAAGCAAAAATGATCGTTATGGAAGCTTCCGAATTATTAAGGTCAAAATCTGGTATTAACCAATTTTAGTTTTTTATAATCCTTAATATTGTTGAGTAAAATAATAAACTAGAAGGTATATAAAACATTCTATTTTACATAATATAAATTATAATGCATTTTCATTATAATTTGACATTATGTATAAATTGCTGTAAGTTATAGCAATTTATTTTGTACGGCTATAATTTATCAGCCGCATCATCTGGCAGCTTTTAGCAACAGATTCACAGCATCTATTTATATAAATCCTATGTAAAATATCCCATTTAAATTTATATTATCTTTAATGGTACAGTTAAAAGAAACTAGTCTAGACATGAACAAGGTAAATAAAACCCGAAAACATCATAAATTTGGTACATTTTTAGGTGTTTATACTCCAAGTATATTGACTATTCTTGGTTTGATTATGTACTTGCGGTTTGGTTGGATTGTCGGAAATGTTGGTTATATAAATACAATCATCATTGTTTTAATGGCAAGTTCTATCACGTTTATTACCGGTTTAAGCGCTTCGGCAATTGCTACCAATATAAAAGTAGGTGTTGGAGGTGAATATTATATGATTTCCAGAAGCCTTGGTCTTGAGCCCGGTGGTGCCATTGGGATCCCCTTATACTTATGCCGTACACTAAGTGTTACATTCTATTGTTATGGTCTTTCAGAAGCCATATTAATTCTATGGCCTGAAAGTCAAGGTCTTTCTTCTGGGTATGCTCTACAGGGCCTTACTATTGGATTCATCGTTTTAGTCACTATTTTATCTGGGAAAAGTGCCAAACTTGTATTAAAATCGCAAATCCCAATACTGATTATTGTGGGAGTTTCTATCCTTGCGCTGATTATTGGCGTACTTACAAAAGATCTTCACGCTCCTACTACCGTTGCCTCTTATATTACAGCGCCGGAAGGGTTTTGGTATGTATTTGCTGTTTTCTTTCCTGCTGTTACAGGATTTACCGCTGGAATTGGATTAAGCGGGGATTTAAAGGATCCTCAAAAATCTATCCCAAAGGGTACGCTTTCCGCTGTAGTTTCCGGAGCAGTAATTTATCTTATTATTCCATTATTCCATTATTCCTAGCAATTACTGGCGCGCTTACTTTAGAGCAAATGGCAGATGTCAATGCAGGAGCTACTATCTGGACACGACTAGCTGTTTTTGGACCTTGGATTATTTATCCAGCAATATGGGGAGCAGTACTTTCTTCTGCCTTCGGTAGTATTTTAGGAGGACCAAGAATACTTCAAGCTTTATCGATGGACGGATTGGTTCCAAAGTTCTTATCTAAACTTTCTCCATCTGGTCAACCCACTATTGCTACATGGATTAGTGGGGCCATTGCGATAGCTGCTGTTTTTCTTGGTGGATTAAATACAATTGCTCAATATGTTTCAGTACTATTTTTAACGCTCTATGTTGCGGTTAATGTGAGCGCAGCTGTTGAGCAACTTATCAAAGAACCTTCCTATCGTCCAAAAATACACGTACCTTGGTTTGTATCCCTACTTGGTGCTAGCGCAGCAATGTTGGTCATGTGGTTGATTAGTCCATGGGCTTTCATTTTTGCCTTGGGTCTTGAGTCTGTGATTTTTATTTATTTAATTAGTAAAAAACTGGAACAGCAATGGGGTGATGCCTTTACTGGAATATGGATGCATTTGAGTCGTTTTGCCTTACTGCGGTTGAATACTAAAAAAGTTCATACCAGAAATTGGCGTCCTATTATAATATTATTTGTTCATGAATTAAAAGAGCATATGCAATTAGTTAAATTCACTGAGATGCTAGGGCAAAACAGTGGGCTGTTAACTATATCTAAACTTGTTACTTTTGAAGATACCTCTGAACTAGCGAGGCGCGATAAGATCGCATTTGAAATGCAAAAAGATCTTAAAGCAGAGGGCTTACAAGCTTTAACTGAAGTTAATGTAGTAAGCGATTTAAAGCATGGTATGTATCAGGTGGCCGCCTCACATGGTATGGCGGGTGTAAAAACTAACACGGTAGTTTTTGGTTGGTCAGGTAACAAAGAGGGGAAAATACAAGAGTTACAAGTTATTCATAATCTCTCCAATTCTAGGAAGAATATATTGATGGTCCATTGCAATAAACCATTCACTACCCGGGCAAATAAGCGTATTGATATTTGGTGGCGAGGAGAAAATAGAAATGGAGACCTAATGTTACTACTCTCCTATTTGATACGATTGAATAGAAAGTGGAAGAAGGCAGTGATAAACATATTTTCTATTGTTAATTCTGAAGCTGAAAAATATGAAAGAGAACGTCATATACAGGTTTCTATTAAAGAAGCACGAATCGACGCTGAAATTCATGTATTACTTAAAGAAAATGATGATATCCTCGGGACTCTAATAAAGAAAAGCGCTAAAGCTGACCTTGTTTTTGCTGGATTAGCACGTGGTAATAATGATTATACTTCACAAATAGAAATCATTGACCGTATTGCCAGCAACTTAAAAGTGATTGTTTTTGTTCAGAACAACGGAATGGAAAGTGAAATTCCCGTTATTTTTGGTTTGACAGAAGCATAGGATATTATTGCTTTATATGCAGTAAATGGGCGTTAAAACTTTCATGGTTTTGAGGATTCTTTTAATTTCAATATTCTGTACAATGGTTCAGTATTTTTGAAATACGTGATTTATAAGAATGTTGCTAACTAGCCATTTGCATCTATAATTTGCCATTATGTAAAATTATTCACTTAACCCATATTTTTTTTATAGGAGTTCATGATTACTTCGTAGTTGCCGCTCGCCAAAGGCGCTCGATTGTTTTATAAAACCTAAATGTTTTCACATTTTATTTTACACTCAATTTGCCAACGCTTCCAGCCACCAAAAAAAAGCAAAACATTTTAGTTCATATTTATGTGTAGAAATGATTTGATATTCTCGTTTAATTTTTTTCAATATGTTATCGTGTAATAACCGCAACAGTATAAAATTTTCCTGCAGCATTTATCCTAGCTTTAAAATTTCTATACACTTGCTATATTCTCGATACTACAATAACTTTAAAAGGATTTCTCATTATTTGTATTTAAAAGAATTGATACTCAATCAACTCTTTTAAATAATGTCTTGAAACAAAAGAAACAAAAATTCAAGGCTTCACATACTTTTGGAAACAATTAACGGTTCATTACGCTATATTTTAGAAAACCTTGTACTTACCTAGATTGTTTAGTAGAGTGTTTTAACACGTAGAAAAACAATAATAATTCTAACTACCCCCTAAAATATGGTCGCTCCACTCACCTATTGTTTTAGCCAAAATTCTATGAGGCCGTGTTGTTTCGATAAACTTTAATATATTAAAATTCAAGTTCATTAGCAATAACATTATAAATGTATGTAGTTAGCACTAATGGTTTAGATATTTATTATAAAATAAAAAAAGCTCAGTCATTACAACTGAGCTTTCACCAAAACTAAACTAACTTTAATGGTTAAAACTATTCTTTTACAATACGCTTTATCCCTACTTTTCCATTTTGTGTGTATACTTTTAACAAGTATATTCCAGAAGCAAAATTCGATACATTTACACTAGAATTAGTGCTTTCTAATACCTTTCTTCCTAAAGCAGAGTATAATTCAATTTTTTCTAAAGTTTCTTCTAATTGAATATTTAGTGTGTTGTTTACTGGGTTTGGGTAGATAGTTATAGCATTTAGTTCATAATCATTTACACCAAGACTTGCACAATTTGTACTAAAACTTGCTTGTGTATCGATACTTGTCCAACTTGCTGTGCTGTATACAACATCGTCTACTTGGATACACGTTAGGTTTGAATTATTGGTAGCAATAAAGTTTGCTAAATTAGCATTATTGCCGTTTGCTACATTTAAACTAGATAATTGTGTATTATCACCACAAAATAGAGTTGTTAAAGCTGTATTGGCTGACACATCTAAACTAGGTATTTGAGTAGCAAAACAATTTAAAAATGTTAGAGCTATATTGGTTGTCACATCTAAACTAGTTAATGGATTAGTACGACAAATTAGAATTGTTAAAGCTGTATTAGCAGACACGTTTAAACTCGTTAATGAATTATAAGAACAATCTAAAGTTGTTAAAACTGTATTGCTTATCACATTTAAACTGGTTAATAAATTAGAAAAACAAACTAAAGACGTTAAAGCTGTATTATTAGATATATCTAAAGTAGATAATTGATTAGTATCACACCTTAATTCTGTTAAAGCCGTACTATTAGATACATCTATACTTGTTAGTTGGTTATTATTACAATTTAGAATTGTTAACGCTGTATTAGCAGACAAATCTAAACTAGCTAATTGATTATTAGCGCATGATAGTTCTGCTAAAGACGTAAAAGTCTCAATACCTGTTAAGTCTGAGATATTACCATTATTTACATTTATAGTTCCTGCAAAAGCAGTGGCTTCACTACATTGTATTTCGGTATCTCCGTTGGTGTTAATTACTGTATTTCCGACTAAATAATTTTTAAAATTAACATCTGGTATAGTTACAGTACAAGGTATTACTCCAACAAACTCATAAACTCCCATATCTACCGTTGTATTAAAAATACGTTGGTTCCCTAATAAATCTGTACTACCAATAACGTATGTATTATTTCCTGTGTCTATAGCAGGCGAAGAACCTGTTAATGTATAATCATTATTAGCTTCATTTGTAAATAATGGATCTCCTGTTAATGTACTTACTGCACTAGAAATACTATCATCATTAAAATTAAGGGGATCTATAGAGTTACGAACAACTAATGAGCTTACAGGACTTTTATATAAGTCGGTAATAGAACGCGTCGTTGCTCCACCTACTGTTGTATTATTCCAAAAAATACAATTACTTACTTTTGCATTAAAAGCACCTGTAATTCCAGGTTGTCTACTAATACCAACTGTTGCTCTAGAAAAATTATTTAAAGATTGACCAGTACCTAAATCTTGATTATTCACATACGTATTATTACTTAAATCAAGGTTTACATTAGAGCCATTGCTTATAACTCTAATCCAAGATGCACTTCCTGCTATACCTGTAGCAGATGTATTATTTAAGTCTCCTGCAATATTACCATCAAACAAG
>Ga0209291_1000805_pt1 | contig 29567 bp, 22 predicted proteins | sample GOMGulsemesocosm_FD_184633 | JGI IMG/M metagenome (GOLD analysis project Ga0209291, IMG submission 184633) | Methane-oxidizing microbial communities from mesocosms in the Gulf of Mexico - GOM9B Gulf of Mexico (SPAdes) (version 2) | ecosystem: Environmental > Aquatic > Marine > Cold seeps...
CCATTGATAACAACGATGACAAGCAGGCACTCACTATTATCTGTAGTTCGCGGGTTGATCTTGGCTTGTCTTTACAAAATCAAGACAGTACCATGATCAGTCCAGCGCAGGTTGAGCGTAATAAAAATGATTGTGTTGAAAATGGCATTATCATTGATGATGACGTTTGGCATGAAATAAACCGCATTGGTGCTGGCGTTTTAGTTGAAAATACACAGCGCTCTCGAGCCGATGCTGGAGGGGGCTGATTTAGGCATATTGACCATGAATACACATAGCAAACATCTTAAATTATCGAGTTTTGACAGTTTTGGCCAAGCAAAACTCGAAGAAGCCCCCATAGCTATGTGTATTAATGGCATTAGCCACGCGGTCATGATGGCGTCTCCAACCGATCTCAACGATTTTGCGCTAGGATTCGCGTTAAGCGAAGGCTTGATTGGCTCGGTTGAGGAAGTCATAGATGTGACTGCAAAGGGAGTACCTCAAGGATACGAAGTTAACCTTGAAGTGCTCGCACGTACCCAGCATCAGTTAAAACATCGACGCCGTCTATTAAGCGGGCCAACTGGCTGTGGATTATGTGGCATCGATTCAATTCAAAGTGCTATGTCACTGGCGTCATCGGTGATTAAGCCCACATCCAGTGAAACAATATCTGCCACTGTCATCGAGCAAGCTAAGGCAAAGTTAACTGGCATACAAAAAGAACATCAATGTATTCAGGGCCATCACTGCGCCGTATTTTTTGATGTAAACGCTAATCCATTAGCTATCAGAGAAGATGTAGGTCGCCATAGCGCACTAGACAAATTAATTGGCTGTTTACACACACAAGATTTAATAAACACCGCCGGATTTGTGTTATTAACAAGTCGATGCAGTCACGATTTAGTAGCTAAGGCCGCTCGCGGTGGTATATCAACATTAGTCACACTGGCCCAACCCACAAATCTAGCCGTCACTTCAGCTCAGGCCACCAAACTCACTTTATTGAGCTTTGTTCATGGCAAACTCACACAGTTTTCCTAAAAAATATAGTTAGGACAAGTAGGATCGATTATGTCAAAACCAAACGACAACAACCCACCTTATAAATCACCTGCTGGTGGCTGGGGAGCATTAAAAAGCTCTGTAAAACACATTATACAAAGTGAAAACAGCGCGGTGGGCGTAAAAACATTACTGCGTGCTAATCAGCCCGGTGGTTTTGACTGCCCCGGTTGTGCGTGGGGTGATAGCGGCGATGCAGGCAAAGTCGATTTTTGTGAAAATGGGGTAAAAGCCATCGCATGGGAAGCCACCAGCAAACGAGTCGACGTCAACTTTTTCAAGCAATATAGCATCGATGAACTTAAAACGTGGGATGACCATTCGCTGGAAAAAAGCGGACGCCTAACCCAGCCGATGTTTTATGATGGTGAAAATACGCATTACCAACCCGTCACTTGGCAGCAAGCATTCGATATTATCAATAGTCATGTCAGCACGTTAAGCTCTCCAGATGAAGTTTTACTTTACACATCCGGCCGTGCCAGTAATGAAGCGGCTTATTTATATCAACTGTTTGGCCGGGTTTTAGGTACTAATAATTTCCCTGACTGTTCCAACATGTGCCACGAAGCGTCTGGAGTCGGCATGGGCCGCAGCATTGGCGTTGGCAAAGGCACGGTCACCATGGACGACTTTACCAAAGCTGATGCCATCTTCATTTTTGGTCAAAATCCGGGTACAAATCATCCTCGTATGCTTGGCACCCTGCGTAAAGCAAGTAAACGTGGTGCAAAAATTGTTGCCATTAATAATTTAAAAGAACAAGGGCTTAAAAAGTTTGCGGATCCACAAAGCCCTAAAGAAATGATTTTATTTTCTAGCACCACCATTAGCCAATATTATTTCACCCCCAAATTAGGCGGAGACATGGCCATTTTACGTGGTATGGCTAAAAGCATGTTAGAACGCAGTATTGATGATGCAAGCATTTTAGATACAACATTTATTGAACAACATTGTCATAATTTTGATGCCTACAAAGAGGCTACCGCGTTAAGTGAGTGGGATAAAATTGTTCGTCAAAGCGGCATATCTCGCGCCGAAATAGAACAAATGACTGACATTTATGTTAATAGCAACAATATCATCTTTACGTGGGCAATGGGCATCACGCAGCATCAACATTCGGTGGCGATGATCCAAGAATTACTCAATGTATTGATGCTGCGTGGTAACATTGGCAAACCCGGCGCTGGTGCTTGCCCAGTTCGTGGTCATTCTAATGTGCAAGGCAACCGAACAGTTGGCATAAACGAGCACCCTACTCAAGCTCATTTAGACGCCCTGCAAAGAAGATATAGCTTCACGCCACCACAAAATTCGGGTCTAGGAACAGTAGATTCTATACAAGCGATGCTCGACAAAAAAGCCAAAGTGTTTATCGCCCTTGGGGGTAACTTTGCGGCTGCCACACCAGATACCTTGCAAACTTATCAAGCATTATCCCACTGTGATTTAACCGTAAACATAAGCACTAAACTTAATAGAAGCCATGTGATGACAGGCAAGCAGAGCTTAATTCTTCCTTGTTTAGGACGTACCGAAATTGACTTGCAAACCACTGGGCCGCAATACATAACCGTTGAAGATTCAATGAGCATGGTGCATCGCTCTGCTGGACAAAACAAACCAGCAGCGCCAGAGTTACGCTCTGAAGTATCCATTGTGGCAGGCATGGCACACACGATTTTGGGTACAAAGATAGTGGATTGGCAAAAATTATGCAGTAACTACGATTTGATTAGAGCCGAAATAGAAGCGGTTATTCCCAATTTTTCTGATTATAACCAGCGTATCAAGTCTGATCGTGGTTTTTATTTGCAAAACCAAGCAGCCCAACGTATTTGGAATACCGTTAATGGTAAAGCCAACTTCTCGGCAGCAGCGCTACCAGCACAGCTCATTCATGAAAAATCACTCAATGATCCATCATCAACCACACTAACGTTGCAAACATTAAGATCCCATGACCAATACAACACCTCAATTTACGGTATGGACGACCGTTATCGCGGTATCTACAATGAACGCAGAGTAGTGTTCGCCAACAAAGATGACATGGATAGACTCAAATTAAACAATGGCGATTTAGTAACCATTAATACGGTCTCCGGCGACGGAATTAAAAGACAAGTCAACGATTTTAAAGTCGTTCACTACGACATTCCGCCGGGGTGTTTAGCGGCCTATTACCCGGAAACTAACCCACTCGTTCCACTGAGTAGCGTAGCCGCCGATTGCGGTACACCGACCTATAAATCAATCGCAGTGAGGTTAATGAAACAGTAAAGTTAGCCCTCAGATAAGAATGTAATTTGCCAGTTGTATTCTCGATTACAATGTTGACCACATTGATGAGGATAACAACTTGGCGTTTATTATGGGATGACTGATTAAGTCAGCCCTAATCGTTAAGCTGTTCAATAAAAGATCTGCAACAATCTACAGCTTCGATTAGCGAATTTTTTATATTCACTACAATAATCAACAATATATCTATACCTTTAGAAACGAATAACTCTTAACAAAATTTGTTCGAAAAAATAGAAACATAAATAAAGAACTACAAATAATCCCATGATTAATGCTCCCCAAATAAAACCTAAATCTTGACTTGCATAGGGAAGACCAAGTTCATAATGAAGTCTAATTGATGAATCAATTAAGTACCAATTTCCGCCCATGCACATCAACATACACACGAGCAAAATCATTGCTGCTTTAATTTTGTAACTTCGAACTAATTTCTTTAGTTCATCCTTTGGCATCTTAACTTCCACATTAAATCCCTTTCTTATTAACAAATGAGCAATTTAGACTAATTTTAGTCATTGCTGAGAGCTATTAAATTCTTAACATCTGTCTACGTTATTGGCTTTAATAAACAATTTAACATTAATTACGTCTCATTCCGAAATTAAAATCACAACATTCATACAATCAATCACCGTTATCCCCTATGCCGTTGTTCTTATTATTAGATGGAACACCACTACACAGATGACTACAGTGAATATGCCTGAAGTACACATCATATAAAATTATTTTTAGACAATAACTTAGCTCTTGAAAGTCTAAGCAAACTCGATTATCGTCTGCTTTAAATAATTAGACTGAGTACGGTTAATTCCCTCCTCTTAGCTTAAGGCGAAAAATGGAGTTTAAAATGTTTGGAGTTACAGATCTTTGGTTATTCGTTGTTTCGGGGATGCTATTAAATATGATCCCTGGCCCAGATTCTGTATATATTATTGGGCGTAGTGCAAAGCAGGGTTTTCGTGCTGGTTCTGTAGCAGCGTTAGGTATCGGAGCTGGTACCTTTATTCATATTTTTGCCGCAGATTTTGGGCTGTCTGCCATCCTAGCAACTTCTGCAACCGCTTTTACAATCGTTAAAATAATAGGCTGTATTTATCTGTTATATATCGGTTTTATGATGTTACTTAGCAAAAAAACAATGATAGTAATAATAAGCCTCAACCAATTATCGATGTACCACTGTCAAAAATATTTTACCAAGGTTTTTTGACTAATGCTCTAAACCCTAAGGTCGCCCTGTTCTTTTTAGCCTTTGTTCCCCAATTCATTGCAATAGATGCACCAAATAAAGAGCTGTCATTTCTTTTCTTGGGCTTGGTTTTTAACCTTAATGGCATGCTTTGGTGCCATTTTTTAGCATGGACATCATCATCTGTTAGTAAAAAAATAAAACAAAATAAACGTATTACTCAATATTTAACGAAGTTTACCGGTGGCCTATTTATATATTTCGGCCTTAAACTAGCTTTTAGTAAACAAAGCTAACAATCAATATTATCAAACAGGAATAGAATGAAAAATTTGACATGTATTGCGAAGATCACTGCTCAACCACAGCACAAAGAAACTGTTTTAGCAGAGTTAAGTAAAATCGTTGCACCTACCCTAAAAGAAAAAGGATGTATCAACTATGACCTGCATATAGATAATGATAATGACGCCGTTTTCTTTTTCCACGAAAATTGGCAATCAGAACAAGATCTAGATGCTCATTTAGAGTCACCACACATTAAATCGTGTTTTGATGTTATTGGGGATATGTTGGACTCAGTCGAAATATCAAGACTGACCAAAGTATCGTTTTAACACACCAGCCCCACAAAATTAGATAAAGAACTCAAACTGTGAATTTATAAGGAACACATATGGTTGAAGGTAGTTGCCTGTGCGGCACACGTAAACCTAGAGTCAAACGCTACCTAGTGTATAACTTATGATGATATTGCAAGCTTTCAAAATATACCTCAAGGCATTGTGTCGTAAGTCACCGTCGGAAAAGCATAAAAACGATTGTTTAATAATTTCAATAACCTTAAGTAACATGACTGGATATATCGTCTAGTTCTGCAATGTCCGATAATGGTCAACAACCATTCAAACCAATGGTAAATGTTTACCAGTCCTTTAGATCAAGTAATTGATATACACCAATCGAAATTCTAATTAAAATGTCAGTGCTACCCGACTAAATCCGAATAATAAACTTAGACCCTTCAACAGGGTAGATTTACTATTCGTAAACTTAACGCTCAAATAATTATATTGGAAGTAAAATTGAATATTAGAATAATCGCTTTATTTATATTAATAAATCTAACTGTTTCTTGTGGTGGTAGTTCTGAATCAAATGCAGATGTAAATAATCAAGAAGTTAACCTCACACTCACAACACCTGTTGATACAGTGACACAAAAAGTTACTCTCCAGCCCGTTGTTGTTGAAAAGATTGTTAGCAACATATTTTCTTATGCTGCTATTAAAAGTGATAGCTCAGTTGTTACTTGGGGAAAAGCGAACTACGGTGGTGACTCTAGCGAAGTACAAGATATCTTAGTTGGAGTTAATGATATATATGCAACAGATGCTGCGTTTGCAGCATTAAAAGATGATGGAACAGTTGTTACTTGGGGAAAAGCGAACTACGGTGGTGACTCTAGCAACGTTTCTTCAGACTTATATAATATCAAGGAAATTATTTCAACATATTCAAGTTTTGCAGCATTACGAGAAGATAATACAGTAATATCTTGGGGTCTGAATTCAAAAGGTTATTATCAAACTCTTCTAACAGATGTTAGACATTTTGTTGCATCGCGTTCATATTTTTCTGCTATAAAAAATGATGGCTCAATTGTATATTGGAACAACAATAATTTAGAAGATATAACCTCATATGCTCCATCAATAACTCAATTAATCTCCTCTAATTCTGATGTATTCGCAGCTATTTTAACGTCTGGTGAAGTTATATCCTGGGGCAACTCAAAATTATTAGAAAACTTTCCGAAAAATGGTCTTTATGGTGTAAAAAAGGTATACAGCACTGGTTCTGGTTTTCTTGCTATTCTTGACGATGAGACGACTAAATATTGGGGGATAGAGAGAAATAATACGCTTGGCGTTAACCCTTCAGCCACTTTAGCAAATGTGAAATCGGTTAAATTCAGTGGTACATCAAACACTATTGCTCTGAACGCAACTGGTACTGTCATTTCGTGGGGACTGTATCACGAGAAAGATAATATTTATTCTGCTAAAAATTGGGAAATTTATAATGATTACCCTAAAACATTACCCATTATTGACCATATTTATGGTTTTTCTGCGAGTTCTTTAAGTCCACCAGCGTTTGGTGCAAGTGATAAAAATGGAAATTTATACTTGTGGGGCGGAATAGGTCTTCCAAAAAAACCAATTAATAATATTGAATTGGTTGTTGGTGCAGGTGGCGCGATTGCTGCATTAAAAAGGGATAAAACAGTAGAGTATTGGGGAAATATTTCTGTCGAAATAGATCCTGTTACTTTAGAGCCTAAAATAAAACCTTTTCTTACCGACATTGTAAAGATTTATGCGTCTGACGTCGGGTTTGCTGCTATAAAAGAGGATGGCACGATTATAACTTGGGGCAAGTTTGTTAATGATGGAATAGTTGAATTTTAATAGAAAAGAGCAATGTAAACACTGTTATCGCAGACATTTTTTTCTGATGTATTCTGCCCAGCCGTATACTAAACAGCTTTCAATGTTAGATCCGTAATACATTGAAAGCTATAAATGTTGATGAAAAGTAACCATGCTATGAACTACAAATTACTACCTAAAACGCGAAAAATAAAGCATCATTTCAAGTTGGATGAAAACAAAGAAGACTTTGTTCAGGCTTATGAAAAGGTCCAAAATAACAGAATGAATGACTTTCTCATGAATCATTATGAGCAAGGTGAGATTAAACACATTCATAGTTTTTTTTACGGAAGCTTTAACAGGTATTTACTCATGTATCATTATTCCGGTGAAGCACGTTATGGCGACATGGCGCTCACTTGCCTTGCTGGGGTTAATGAGTTATTTGCTATGATGGTACGCCAGCGTTTCAGCCCCGTTGGCACGCCATTTGATGTGACGCTGCCTTTACCAGCGTTCTTACCACAAACCTATCGCCAACAAGTGACCATTGTCACGCCGCCAGCGGATTATTGTTGGAACCCTTTAGACTATCCCCGTTGGGGCGAGATGTTATGTTATGCCATCAGCATTCATGACAATAACTCGGTCGACTATTTGATGCGCCATACAGAAAAAGACGCTTGGAAAAATCATAGTGGCTCGAAAGGATACTGTGGGGGATATAAAGAAGAGCCCATGTTTTATGTACGCTATTTAAAAGGAATGCTAGATGAAACAGCCAACCACCAACGGTTGTATCAACAATTAATGTGGAGCTATTTTTCAGATTTTGCGGCGTTTCATCGCACTATGCTAGAGCCGTTTTATTTTATTGCCATTGGTGATGAAAGTGGTTTTGTTGATGCTATATCGCGTGCGGCCAAAATCAATAAAAAAGTGTACACGGGTGATATTGCCTATCATTCTGAGCCGGGAATGGATAGCTATTCGCCCTTTTTGTTAGCCGCTGGTGTATTAGCCGCCGATAAACGAGGCTGGGCAGTGCCGCCTAATAATGAATATTTATACCCGTGGTGGATTTACGATCAGTTTGAACTCCCCCTCGCACTGCCTTTTGACGATAAAATATACCCGCGTAATTATTAATGAGAAAAAGCATGTATTTAAATGACATTAACCAATGGCAGTTAGCCACAACACAAGAGCGGTTAACGGAAATAGAAAAAATAGCCACCGCAGTTTTGAATTTTGGTTTAACATTCGTAGAGATAAAATCGTTTGAAGTGATGGGGATGAGTCATGATATTGCTGTCTATCACCATGTTGAACTTAATATGAATTTTCATTTAATTCCTGGTTCACAGAGTTTTAAAGTGGGGGCTGCCCCTGAATATTATCCATTGCTGGCTGAGCACAACTTTATGGATTTAGATGAAAATGATTTTGACCAGCAGTATCCCATTTCAATATCGCCATTTTTTATTAGTGATTATTTAATTACGGAAGGGGCGTGGAATAAATTTAATGGTAAACCTTTATTTAGACATTTTGGTAACGAACATCCTATTGATGCTGTGTCACGTGAGAGTGTAACGCAATGGGCAAAACCGTTAGGGCTGAGATTACCCAGTGAGATGGAGTGGGAATACGCGTGTAAAGCTAGCACCAATAGTCTTTACTATTGGGGAAATGAACCTATTTTAGATTACGCATGGACCATTGATAATACGTTAATTACCGACGACAATTATCACACGTTAACCAAAGGTCAACAGAAACCCCCTAATAGCTTCGGGTTATATGGCATGATAGGTAACTTGGCCGAGTGGGTGGCAGATGATGCAACAAACTATGACCGACAAAGCCCAAGTCAAACTCCTCACAAAGCCTTTACAGATGATGTGGATGGCATTTTACGCGGCGGTAACTGGGAATATGATTTTAGGTATAATCGCTCGACATCAAGAATACGTTGCTCAGTTGCTGACACTGGTTGTAGTGCACGACTTGCTATCACACTTAACGAAGTATTAGCAGCACATGCGTTATTGCAACCTAGATAATGCAAAAAAGACACTATGTAACTTTTCCTAATGAATCTTTGACACTTATTGAAATATTATCTTCCTTTATTAATTAAGTTTAATAAAGGAAGAAAATATGCATACGGCGGAGTTTTGCTGTGCTCAAATTCAGTTGGTCACAGCAAATATAAAATCTCTAAAATTTATATGACATGCTCAATTTTACGTTACGACCGGCGGCATAAGTCGTAGAGTCCTCGCCTTTAATTTTGACAATAGTACGCTTGCTGTATAGTTTGTCCATCAAGTTCTCTACGCGCAACTGTAGCAACCAATTGGAGTCTAATTGGTATGATCCAAAGACATCAAAAGTTGTATAGCCTTGTCTTTTACGCTCGCTACCACGTTGTGAAAACTCACGTGTACTACGGCGACTAATGTCGATTCCGGCACGAGATTTACCATCAAAAAAGTAGCCACCGAACGATACATTAGCGCTCGCGGGACTGATGTTGGCCAGTTTTGTTCCCGCAGATTTTCCTGAAGCGTGTTCGCCATCGATGTTTTGTGCCGTTAGTGCCGCAAACCAATCAGCACTGGTGTAATTCATTGAAACTTCAACACCGCTGATTTCAGCTTCGTTAATGTTTTGATATTGATAGACAACGACTGTTTCGTCTTTACCATCACCATCGACATCAGTTTGGTATCGATTTACTTCTGCCGATGAAATATAGTCTTTAGCTTGGTTGTCTATATACCCAATTTGCCAATCGAGTTGATCGTTATCGGTAAATATTTCTGATTGGCTATAACGTACACCAACTTCCCAACTGTTTGAACTTTCCCCTTTCAAATTTGGATTGCCTTGACGAGCAGAACAGCCTCGTCGACCACAGTAGGGTTGATCATCAGCACGAGCTTCGTGCACCGAAGGACTTCTAAATCCTTGTCCAATAACACCAAAGAGCTCTAGACCATCCATGGTGCCAGCGCTAAATGGACGCCAATTCACGGCTAACTTGGGTGAGACAGCTGACTCGCTGGTAGCTGGTGCATCTTGAGCTATATTTTCAAAATTGTCATAACGTACACTGGCAACAAGTTGTAATTGCTCATGAATGTTTATAGTGTCGCTAAAATATGCACCTATTTGTGTGCGTTCAGCGGTTTGTGATTGACCATTTTCATCTGTGTAAGCGGTGATTACGTCATCAAAAGTGAAATCTAAACCAAATCGTACTTCATGATTAATAGCTTGGTGCTGGTTAAATAAACTTATATTTTCTGCTTCAAAATAACTGGTGTCTACCTGCCAAATAGCCGGAATTGTTTCGCCATCTTTTAGGCGTTCACGTTTTGTATCAGCTTGACTAAAACGTAAATTAACATCAATAAAAGGGTTATCATTAGGTGCGAAGTTATATTGTAATGTTAATGTGTTATCAGATACTTCTGTTTGGCTTGGTGAAGTATATGCACCGCTACCAGTTGTCGTTCTTGCCACATATTCTTTACGTAACCCAGTGTAAGCAAGCTCTAATCGCTGCTCTTCATTTAGATCAAGAACACCTTTGATCAACAAATTGTTATCTTCGGAGCCAGTCGCACCCAGTAATGCTTTTTGACCTTCACCATCTTTATATTGGCCACTATCACGCACTACCAATGTTGATGACAGCGCGAACCTTTCTGTCACTTGTTTGGCTAAATCCAATGAAATATTTTTACTGCCTGCATTTGTTTCATAACCTGCACTAATGGCTGCGCCCCAATCTTCACCTGGCTTTATTACATCAACAGGATCTTTGGTTTCAAGTAATATCACACCTCCAAGTGAGCCGTTACCATAAGTATTAGAAGCCACTCCCGGGATGACATTAATAGATTTGTACATATCTGGTTCTAGCCAGATAGTACCTGCGCCCCCATGACGAACTTGATTAAAGTTTTTAGGTGCCCCTTCCACACGCACACTTATTTGATCTTGACTAAAACCACGTATAAAGATCAAGCTTCCTTGCTGTCCACCTTCTTCGTCAATCTGCACACTGGTTGTTTTTCTTAGTGCATCAGCCAGAGTACTAGCTTGCTGCGCTTTCATGTAAGCGTCAGATATTAACTGGGCGCCTTCAGATTCACCAATGCGATGACTAATCGCCGATTTTTTCTTGTCGGCATCAATCACCGTTGTTTTAGGTAGTACTTGGTCAGCGCTAACTATGTTTGCTGTAAAAAAAAGCGCAATAGCTAAAGATAGCGGATGGTATTTCATTTTTGCTCCTAAATTGGATTAAGTTACATATTAATAAATATAAATTGAGTACGTGACCTTAAATATCAAGTTGTATGATTGTGTTGAAAGTATCCCAAAAGACCACACGCTAATGACAACAAGTCTCATTACCAACAACAATATTAATGATGTAAAATACTAGCTTTAAGCCATTGAATGAACAATAAAGTATCTAATTTGCTATATGTAAGTTACGAAAACCTCATGGCCTGATTCACAAAAAAATTTGATACATCTTTTCTGCATGAGCTTCTAAAGTTCACCACATAAATAATTACATTTAAACAATCACTTACCCTTGAAAACACCAGCTAAGTCAATTACTTTCATTGCTAATGAAGCGAGGCATATAATTATCCATTTTGCCGCCCTGCTAGATTTTGTCATCAAGAGCGAGTTGAAGAATGTTTGGAGTTATTCGTTGTTGCGGCAATGGCTGGCATTAAATATGATTCCACCTGGTATCGACGCTTCAGTGTCAAAATATTTAACGAAGTTTACCGCTGGCCTATTTTTATATTTAGGCCTTAAATTAGCTTTTAGTAAACCAAGCTAACAATCAAGATTATCAAACAGGAATAGAATGAAAAATTTAACATGTATTGCGAAGATCACTGCTCAACCACAGCACAAAGAAACTGTTTTAGCAGAGTTAAGTAAAATCGTTGCACCGACCCTAAAACAAAAAGGGTGTATCAACTATGACCTGCATATAGATAATGATAATGACGCCGTTTTCTTTTTCCACGAAAATTGGCAATCAGAACAAGATCTAGATGCTCATTTAGAGTCACCACACATTAAAGCGTGTTTTGACGTTATTGGGGATATGTTGGATTCAGTCGAAATATCAAGACTGACTAAAGTATCGTTTTAACACACCAGCCCCACAAAATTAGATAAAGAACTCAAACTGTGAATTTATAAGGAACACATATGGTTAAAGGTAGTTGCCTGTGCGGCGAAATTAAGTATCAAGTTGAATTAATGCCAGATAAGATTTTCAATTGTCATTGCCAATTCTGCCGTAAGGCTCATGGCGCAGATTACGCCACCATGGCGCTAGCTAAGGCAAGCACTTTAAAAGTGACTGATGATGGTAATAACCTTAAAGAACATAAGAACGACATCGGCGGCTATCGTGCTTTTTGCGGTAATTGCGGTACACGATTAATGAATTACGCGCCTGATAAAAACATGTATTTTAGTGTGACGCTATCAACCGTCGATACACCAATTGATTTAAAGCCCGCTGCACACGTTAACTTGGAATCAAAAGCTCAGTGGTGCGTGCCTTACGATGGAATTGCAAGCTTTGACAAGATCCCCGAAGGCATTGTGTAATTCATCAGAAACATAAAAAGGACGACATGAAAAAATTTAACACTCTTAAAGCCTCGGTTTCGATAGTCTTTTTATCGATGATTAATTTTTCAGCTAGCGCTGATGATATAGACAATTTTCTATTAAAGGTGATGGACGAAAGAAGAATTCCTGGTTTGCAAATTGCCGTCATCAAAGATAAAAATATCGTCAAAATGGCAAATTATGGCATTGCAAATATCCAAGACAATATTGCAGTAACCAAAGATACTGTATTTACCATTAATTCTATGACTAAATCTTTTGTTGGCGTTGCCATAATGCAGCTTGTCGAAAAAGGTGAAATAAAGCTAACAGATAAAGCGTCCTCATATATTTCTGACTTACCTAAATCTTGGTTTGATGTCACCATTAAACAATTACTTACCAATACTTCAGGATTACCTAGCATTGAGTCTGGAACATCTCTTATTTCACCTAAAGGCGAAGAAGCTTCTTGGAGTTTAGTTAAAACCCTGCCAATGGCCGCCAAGCCCAATACTAAGTTCCAATATACCTCTACTAATTACTTGTTATTAGGGAAAATAATTACACGAGTGAGTGGTAAACATTTCACTGATTTCATAGCACTTAATCAGTTGAAAAAAGCAGGAATGAACCGTACCCAATCTGCTGGTTTTTCTCACTTTCAAGGCGTTATTCCTCATCAGGCGAGAGGTTATACATACAAATTTGGTAATGAGTTGACTACCATTCAATATGAAATATCTCCCTTTCTCCGCCCCGCTGCAAGCATGAACTCTAATGTTAAGGAAATAGCACAGTGGGTAATAGCATTACAAAGTAGAAAATTGCTAAATAAATCCTCGAGCATAAAAGCATTATGGTCACCCGCAGTACTCGAAAACGGTAAGACGGCAGGTTTTAATCGCCTGTTAAACGGCTATGCACTTGGCTGGCAAGTCATTGACAGAGAAAACCATTCGGCTATTGCTTCCGTTGGTGGCGATAGATCTGCGTTGGTTATATACCCAGAAGACAATTTATCAATTGTTGTCATAACCAATCTCATGGGAGCTAGCCCTGAGTCGTTCATTGATGAAATCGCTAATTTTTATATTGCGGATATGGAGACTATCAATGGTATCGCTGTTTCAAAAAGTACCTTAAATGATTATGTCGGGCAGTATGTTTTCCCTGATTTTAAGGTCGACGTGGAGTTACAAAATGATCGCCTATCTCTGTTGGTTTCAGGTGAAGGGCAAGAGGCATTTACCATTTACGCCAAGTCAGATTCTCAGTTCTTCGCAAAGGTTATAGATATAAAAATTAGATTTGAACGTAAAAATACTGGTACTGCGCCATCACTTATTCTTACTCAAGGAGAAAACACTTACACCGGGGAGAAGCAGCGTTAATCTCTGTTAATCAGGCTATTTTAGAAATAGCTAACAAACGAGTATGACTTTTAAATTCTAAATAATATTTAAGGCATAAAAAAACCACGGTCATAACAACCGTGGTTTTTTATTGGCTTAAGTAAGCTCACAAATGTTTAGTAAGGGTTTAGCCAACGTTAACACGTGCGTTACGGAACATACGCATCCACGGGCTATCTTCACGCCACTCTTGTGGACGCCATGAGTTTGCAACTGCGCGGAATACACGCTCAGGATGTGGCATCATGATTGTTACGCGGCCATCCGTTGTTGTTAAACCAGTAATACCAGCCACTGAACCATTAGGGTTTGACGGGTATTGCTCTGTCACTTTACCGTGGTTATCAACGTATTGTAGTGCAACTGTACCACTTGCTAATGCGGCATCAATAGCTTGCTGGTTTTTAAATTCAGCAAGGCCTTCACCATGAGAAACAGCAATTGGCATCACAGAACCAGCCATACCTGACAAGAAGAGTGATGGACTTTCTTGTACTTCAACTAAGCTGAAACGTGCTTCAAAACGCTCAGATTTATTTTGTACAAAATGCGGCCATAAATCACTGCCAGGAATTAACTCTTTAAGGTTTGATAACATCTGACAACCATTACAAACACCTAAGCTGAAGGTGTTGTCACGGTTGAAGAAGTCACCAAATTGGCTACGCGCTATGTCGTTAAACAAGATTGATTTAGCCCAGCCTTCACCAGCGCCTAATACATCACCGTATGAGAAACCGCCACAAGCAACCATGCCATGGAAGTCTTCCAAAGATACTTTACCTGATAATACATCAGACATATGAACATCTTTAGCGGCAAAGCCCGCACGATTAAAGGCCGCAGCCATTTCAACGTGAGAGTTAACGCCCTGCTCTCGTACAATCGCAACCTGTGGTTGCGCGCCTTTTAGAATATATGGCGCTGCCACATCTTCATTAAGGTCAAAGCTTAGGTTAGCGTGTAGTCCTGGATTGTTATCATCCGTTTTCAGTGCGTATTCTTGCTCTGCACATTCAGGGTTGTCACGCAGCTTTTGCATTTCATAGCTGGTTTTAGACCACAATTTTCGTAAATCAGAACGTTTAGCACTAAAGACAGCTTCACCTGCAATACTAATGTTAACGTTGCTTTGCGTATTCAATGACCCAATATCATGGGTTAACGCGCCAAGACCGTTTTGTGCGAACACAGCATTAACAGCGTCAAGATCTTGTGTACGTACTTGAATAACCGCACCTAATTCTTCACTAAACAGTTGTGCTAATGCATCACCTTGCGGCAATGAAATATCAACACCTGTATTACCCGCAAATGCCATTTCAGTAAATGTTGTGAATAAACCACCGTCAGAGCGATCATGATAGGCCAACAATTTACCGTCATTAAGCAAGGTTTGGATTGCAGTGAAGAAGCCTTTCAATAATTGTGGGCTGTCTAAGTCAGGTGTCACATCACCTAGTTGCTTATAAACTTGCGCTAGTGCACTGCCGCCTAAACGGTTTTGGCCTGCGCCTAAGTCGATAAGTAATAAACGGCTATCGCCTTTATCGGTTAACAACTGTGGTGTTAATGTATTTCTAACATCAAGTACTGGTGCGAAGGCTGTCATTACAAGCGACAATGGCGCTGTAACTGACTTCTCTTCGCCGTCTTCATTCCACTGTGTTTTCATCGACATTGAGTCTTTGCCCACAGGAATGGTGATGCCGAGTGCCGGACACAGTTCTTCGCCGATGGCTTTAACGGCTTCAAATAAACCTGCATCTTCACCCGGGTGGCCAGCGGCCGACATCCAGTTTGCAGACATTTGAAGTTGGCTGATATCACCAATGTGCGCACTGGCAATATTAGTAATTGATTCAGCCACTGACATGCGAGCCGATGCGCCAAAGTTTAGCAGAGCGATTGGGCTACGTTCACCCATGGCCATTGCTTCACCAGCGTATGTATCAAAACTTGCTGCTGTAACAGCGCAGTTAGCTACTGGCACTTGCCAAGGGCCAACCATTTGATCGCGCGCGACTAAACCAGTAACGGTTCTGTCACCGATAGTAATTAAGAAGCCTTTATCAGCTACTGTAGGCAAGCTTAAAATACGCATTGCGGCATCGTCTAGACTGATGTCACTCGTATCAAATACTTCACCTGAACATACTTGAGTTTGTACGTCGCGGCTCATTTTTGGTGGTTTACCGAGTAATACATCAAGTGGCATATCAATAGGCTTGTCATCAAAATGGCTGTCGGTAAGCGTTAAATGATCTTCCTCAGTCGCCACACCAACAACGGCATAAGGGGCACGTTCACGCTTACAAATAGCTTCAAATACCGCTAAGTTTTCAGGGGGAACAGCCATTACATAACGTTCTTGTGACTCATTACACCAAATTTCGTGTGGCGCCATGCCTGGCTCATCATTGGGAACATTACGTAGTTCGAAGTTACCACCGCGGCCGCCATCATGAACAAGTTCAGGGAATGCATTTGAGATACCACCAGCGCCAACATCATGGATAAAGGCGATAGGGTTTTGTTCACCTAACTGCCAACATGCATCGATAACTTCCTGACAACGACGTTCCATTTCAGGATTTTCACGCTGTACTGAGGCAAAATCTAGATTTTCAGCTGACTGACCAGAAGCCATTGAAGAAGCAGCGCCGCCGCCTAAACCAATGTTCATTGCTGGGCCGCCAAGTACAATCAGTTTAGCGCCAACAGGAATTTCACCTTTTTGAACGTGTTGGTCGCGAATATTACCCAAACCACCAGCAATCATAATTGGTTTGTGATAACCACGCACTTCAAGACCGTTATGGCTGTTTACTTGTTCTTCATAAGTTCTGAAATATCCGCAAATCGCAGGACGACCAAACTCATTGTTAAATGCTGCGCCGCCAAGTGGACCTTCAGTCATAATATCTAACGCAGAGACGATACGCACAGGTTTGCCAAAATCAGTTTCCCATGGCTGTATTGCGCCCGGAATTTTAAGGTTAGATACCGTGAAACCATTTAAACCAGCTTTAGGTTTAGAGCCACGACCCGTTGCGCCTTCATCACGAATTTCACCACCAGAACCTGTCGCAGCGCCTGGGAATGGCGAGATAGCCGTTGGGTGATTGTGCGTTTCTACTTTCATTAAGATATGAATATCTTCTTGATTATATTCATATTCCTTTGTTTCAGGATTGGGGAAGAAACGACCAGCTTTAGAGCCAACCATAACCGATGCATTATCTTTATAAGCGGACAACACATTTTCAGGGTTTTTCTCATAGGTATTTTTAATCATTTTAAACAATGATTTTTCTTTTTTCTCGCCGTCGATAGTCCAATCTGCGTTAAAAATCTTATGACGACAATGCTCTGAGTTTGCTTGAGCAAACATCATTAATTCAATATCGTTAGGGTTACGATTTAACGTGGTAAACGATTCCACTAAATAGTCGATTTCATCATCGGCTAGTGCAAGTCCCATCTCAGTGTTCGCAGTAACAAGTGCTGCTTTACCACCGTTAATAATGTCAACACTGCGCATTTTACCCGGCGTAGCCGTATAAAAAAGTTGCTGCGCACTATCCATTGAGTCGCTTGTTACTTCCATCATGCGATCATGAAGTACTGAAATTAACGTAACGCGTTGCTCAGTTGTAATTTCACCTTCAACGTAATAAGCAATACCACGCTCTAAACGATTGATTTGTGTTAAACCACAATTGTTAGCAATGTCAGTAGCCTTTGATGACCACGGAGAGATAGTACCAGGACGAGGTGTCACTAAAATCAATTCACCAACGGGCTGATGCTCAGCAATTGTTGGACCATAGGTCAATAGCTTTGCTAGCTTTTCAATTTCACTAGTACTTAGTTCACTTGCCAAATCGGCAAAATGCATAAACTCAGCGTATATTCCGGTAACAGGAATAGAAAGCTCAGAAATAGTAGCTAGTAGCTTATTTGTACGAAATTCAGAAAGCGCTGGGGCTCCGCGAAGGATTTCCATATTGATATTCACCAATTAACTGTAGAGAGGATAAAATTTGGCGCTATTATAAGTGAAATAGATCACAAAATTAACCATTTCTGTGATATTTCTCACATCGCAATTATGATGTCTTTCTGTTATAAATAGTAATAAGCATTATCTACACTCATATTACGGTATAACATATTGATATTAATAAGATCTAAAACAAGAATATATAGATTACTGTTTATTTCCCTTTTCAGTCTTTTTGTGATTTCTTGCACGCCTCCAGTGCAAGAGACACATTTATCCCGCGTAAAAAGTAATAAAGTGCTTGTAATAGGCACCTTATATAACCCCACCACCTATTTTAACGGCGAAGAGAATGCCAGTGGTATGGATAGTGAATTAGCACAGCGGTTCGCCAGTTATTTAGGTGTGGAACTACAAATCGTATCAAACGCCGACCTGAGCGAGTTATTTTCTCAAATGAATGAAGGGAAAATAGACGTCATCGCCTCAGGTCTCACCGTTACAGATACCCGATTGGCGAAAATGCGTTTTGGCCCACCTTTTTACACCATATCGCAGCAGATCGTGTTCAAACAGGGTAAAAAACGTCCCCGTAAACTCAGTGATTTAACGGGTACTTTAATGGTTGCTAAAGCCAGTAGCCATGTAGAAACGCTGTCTCAATTAAAACTAGAAAATCCGGAGTTAACATGGCAAACAACCAGCCAACACAACCCCGATCAATTATTGAAAATGCTTATCGACGAAGAAATTGATTATACGTTGGCTGACTCTAATGTATTAGCACGTAATCGCCGTATTTATCCTGATTTAAGTTTAGCTTTTACGATTACCCGAAATGACTCACTAGCCTGGGCTTTAATCGACGATGAAGACGATTCGTTATTTAGTGAGATCATTGCTTTTTTTGGCCAACAGCATAATGAAGGTGTGTTAGCGCAACTAGAAGAGAAATATTTTGGCCACGTTCAGCGGTTTGATTATGTGGATACACGCGCCTTTATTAAAGCTATTGATAAGAAATTGCCCACCTATCAGGTACTATTTGAACTCAACGCCAAAGATTTAAAGTGGGAACAGCTCGCGGCATTATCGTATCAGGAGTCTCATTGGAATCCTCGTGCAAAATCCCCTACAGGTGTTCGGGGCATGATGATGTTAACACTTCCCACAGCCAAACAAATGGGGGTAAAAAGTCGGTTAAATCCAGAACAAAGCATTGAAGGTGGCGCAAAGTATTTAACCAAAATGTTGGCCCGATTACCTGAGTCTATTCCACAATCACAACGTTTCTGGTTTGCTTTAGCCTCTTATAATGTCGGTTATGGACATCTAATGGATGCGAGAAAATTAGCCATAACACAGAGTAAAGATGCTGATAGTTGGAGTGACGTTAAACTAATGCTACCGCTGCTTGAGAAGAAAAAATATTACCGTAAAACCCGCCATGGTTACGCGCGTGGTCGCGAAGCGGTTCACTATGTTGATAGCATTCGCCGTTACTATGACACCTTAATTGCGATGAATATCCACAGTAAACTCGCTTCCTCGGACCTTGCATTAGCGGCTAGAATTGATTCATTGGGTATCACACCATTAAAGTTTGAAGAGATAGTGCCATCAGAGTTATTCAAAAGTGAAGACTAAGGTTTTAAACAGAAATCAAATATTATTGTTAATAAATAAAGAATAATCATTGCATAATAAATCAAAAACACGCTAAATTAGAATACTGGTTCTTGATGTTTTCATCGATAGTTTTCAACTATTTAACAAGCATATTTGAGCAGTACAATGGATTAGTATTATAACTTGTGTATATGGATTATTATGAATTTTCGATCATCATTTAAAAAATCAACGGCTACCGTATTCATCACCCTAACTTTGACCGCTATGGTTATCATTTCAAGTTTAGTTCTGACCACTAATTTGTACAAAAAAACAGATAGTCTAAGTGATAAATGGACTGATTTAAGTGTGAAATCGCTGCCAAAACAGCTCTTTACGCAAGCATTAAGTCAAACCTTCTCTGAGCAAGGTTTACTTGGACATATTCGACGCTACACCATATCTCCAAATACAATTAGTGAAAATCATATCCGATTTCAGCTTAAAAAAAGCAAAGATATTGTACTGCAATACAAACATATAAACGGCTTATCCCCCAAAGAAACTCGCTTGCTCATCGATATCAATCGTGAGTTAAACGCACTGACAAACTCATTTTTTCTAGCCACCACTTTTTCGAATCAAAATAAACTCGAAAAAACGATTGAAGTGGGCGAACGCTTATCAGCTAAAGTAGGGCAAGAGTCCGTCAATAAATTGATTAGCCATAACGCTGGCCTGTTTAAAGTAGATAACGAGAGTATTGATAGGACATTCAATGAAATAATATGGCTTATTATCGCCACCCTCCTTCTTATTCCCATCATTTTGTTTTATTGCATATCTTACTGGATGTCACGCCACAATGTCAGCAGTGATGTATTGGCTTTATCTAACCGCAGTGAATTAGACAAAATGTTCCGCCATAGCGCAGTGCCTACCGTCATTGTTAATCGCTCTGGTGATATTGTAAATGCTAATACTGCCATCTGTGATTTAACTGGCTATTCAATGAGTCACTTGCTGTCAAAACATTTAGAACAGATGATCGTTCAGTCTCCATCAGGATTTCTTAATCAAATCGTTAAATTAACACAAATGAACACTCGCTCTGAGCATTCCATTTTGTTAACTAATAAATCGGAAGAAATTCGTGTCGAAATCGACATAAGTCAAATGATGGAAGGTACCGATTTATTATCTATTGTCTCTTTTCGCGACGTTGAAGATAATCAGAAAACACTAGAATTAAAAGATAGTAAAAATGAAATGTTTTCTTTTACAGAGACTGCACATGCTATTGGAAGTTGGCGCTGGGACTTTAATAACGATAGATTATTATGGTCAGCAATGACTTATGATATCTATGGTTTCGATGAAAAAGTAACAGATATCTCCCAAGAAATAATCCTGTCTTGCATACCGGCTAAAGAACGAGAAGCTGTCAGTAATGCGATTAACGAAGCCGTCATTTTTGGTAAAGAGCTAGACATTGACCACCACATTGAACAACAAGATGGCACAGTCCTTTTTGTTCATCAACATGGTTGTGTTACCAATGATGAGCGCGGTAATCCTCGTTATATACTGGGCACGGTCAAAATAATTGATGAAAATAGTGAAAGCTTAACTAAAAGTGATATGTCAGATCGCGTTTTTAATTCATCATTAGAAGCAATGGCAGTCACCAATCAGCAAAATATTATCTTAAAAGTTAACAATGCCTTTGTCTCTATTACTGGTTTCTCTCAAGAAGAAGCCATTGGCCAAGAATTATCAAGCGTTAACAGAGCGACCTTTTTTGACCAGTGTATTTATGACAAGATTACCAAGCAAGTACAACAAAATCAGAGTTGGGCGGGAGAATTATGGAATGTAAAAAAAGACGGTGAGGTGTACCCTACGGCGCAGCATATTTGTTCCCTTTCCCGTGAAGATGACAAGATTTCAAGATACCTATGTACTTTCAGAGATATTAGCGAGCAAAAATCACTTGAAGAGCACATCATCAATAGCAGAGCAGTAGATCGAGTGACCATGTTACCGTCACGTTCTGTTTTACAAGATCGATTAAATCAGTCTATTAAACGCCATGAACGAGATGGCAATCAGAGTGCAGTTTTGGTTATTTCTTTCAAGCCATTACTCATCGATGCATCAGAGCACACACATACACAAATCATTAAAGCCCTCGCACATCGCCTTACGCTGATTACTCGAGATCACGATACAATCGCACGATTTGGACTCTACGAATTTGCAGTTTTGCTTGAAGGATTAGCACTGGGTGAAGATGCCTACGTAGTCGCAGATAAGATACAAATTAAATTAAACGAGCCCCTAGTTATTGAGCAGCAAACACTGAGCCCTCAAACGGCTATCGGCATTAGCTTACATCCACTTCATGCGACAAACGATGACTCTTTAATTCAATATGCTGATGCGGCTATGCAACAAGCCAAATTAACTCATAACAGTAATATTCAAACATTTAATCAGCATATTTTAGGCATTTACAACAGCACTCAACATTTAAATACACAATTGAAACGTGCAATAGATTTAAAAGAACTGGCCGTTAATTATCAACCAGCGATTAGCTTTGACACTCAACATATTGTCAGATGCATTGCACATGTTCGTTGGCATCATAGAGCGTATAACACTAAAGACACACAAAAGTTTATTGAGTCGGCAAAAAGTGGCACCTTAAGTAAACCGTTACATGACTGGTTGTTAGAAAACGCCATAAAATACGCAACACAGTGGAGCAATTCAGGGCTGAAAACCCTCGAACTTCAAGTGAAGATTGTTGCGGCGCAGTTAGAACATCCAGGACTCGCTCAGCAAGTAATTGATTTACTCAATACATACCAGTTTTCACCCAAACAGTTAATTCTTGAAATATCTCACGACATTTTGGAGTACTATTCCGATAAAGGAAATCAGGATCTAGACGCACTTAACAACGTTGGCATTCAATTACTCGTTGTTAATGTACCTACTGACACGAGCATACTTATTGACAGTCACGCTCATCATGCTCTCATTACAAAAAGCATAATATCGGATCCTAACCTGCCTAGTGATATTTCATTGTCAAGTGAACAGCTTATCAACAATATGAAGGAAACTGACATATATCCAAGCCAATTTGATTGGCAGCAGCATACTTATATAAGTTCATATAAAGACATTAAAACTCGCCATAACAAAAAGCTATTAGTTTGCGGCTCATTAGACAGCAAAAATTTAATTATATTAGGTAATAAGCTCAAAAACACAGTCGACTAACCCTGAAATTTACCGTTTTAATTAAAGTTGGTATAACCCCAAAGTGTTGATGTTTTTTATAGAAAAAAATGGCAAACTAAGCCGCATAAATTTGAACATCAACCATTCAATCATACACCTTGTCAGTAATGACCAACCGCATAGTCATATTTTGCATGTCTAGTGAACATGCGTCTGCGAATCAGTGTGAGATAACACCACTACGCTGTATGATTTTGCAATGCATTTAGATACATCAACAGAAATAGGACACTAATCATGACCGAACTAACTCACCTTAATCAACAGGGTGAAGCGAATATGGTCGACGTGAGCGACAAGCAAACGACGACTCGAACAGCTCAAGCACAGGCAGTCATCACAATGACACCTCATACCCTTTCACTCATTAGTGAAGGCAAACATGCTAAAGGTGATGTTTTTGGGGTAGCACGTATCGCGGGTATTCAAGCGGCTAAAAAATGCAGTGACCTCATTCCTTTGTGTCATCCTTTAATGTTAACTAAAGTTGGTGTTGAATTTGAAGTGCTACCTCACCAAAACGCAGTTAGAGTTATCTCTTTGTGTAAACTAGCCGGAAAAACAGGGGTTGAAATGGAAGCATTAACAGCCGCATCAGTGGCCGCACTCACCTTGTTTGATATGTGTAAAGCAGCGGATCCTGCCATGGTTATTTTCGATATTAAAGTGCTTGAAAAAATTGGTGGAAAATCCGGCCATTGGACGCCATAAGTCTACATTCATAAGTAAGGAGTCTTGCTTAAGTAGGCTCCCTATTATGTTTGCAACCCATCATATTTATTAAATCAATCATTCGTCATACCAATCTAGGTAAGTAACTGGTCTACTTTTTCACGAGCATAAATAGGTTAGGACAAGGCATTAATTTTCGTATGTAGTTATTCTACATAGAGAATAAATAACGCAGCCATCATCTATTTAGACCGTTAAAAATGATCAAGTATTTTTCTAGGTTGGTATCAGTTTAAAGAGTATTTTCTTTCATGAACATTCGCACAATATTCATTTCGAGCATTATCGTTAATTTGTTTTTAAATACCACCGCTTTGGCTGACGAAACTGCAGCAGATATTAATGATGGCCCCTACATAACTATCAAAGAAACTAGCCAACAATTGGAGAGTAAGTGGGTTTGTCACTCTAAGCAATTGAGTGAAACAATATCAATTTCACAACTACCCTATTCATTCAACCGCTGTAATTTAAAGGCCACCATTAATAATATACAGCCAGATGTAGCGCCTTTAGACGTACACAGAGATATACAAATTGCCGCCATTAGTGATATTCACGGCCAACACCCACTGCTTTTAAAGCTACTAAGAAAAAATAAGATTATTGACGATGATAATAAATGGGCATTCAAAAGCGGTCACTTAGTCATTACCGGTGATGTTTTTGATCGTGGCGACCAAGTAACTCAATCATTGTGGTTTTTATACGAACTAGAGCAACAAGCAAAACGTGCTGGCGGACGTGTGCATTTGTTATTAGGTAATCTCGAAGTCATGGTTCTCAATAATGATTTAAGATATTTACACCCCAATTATCCTAAAGTTGCTTCTATATTAGATACCCCTTTTGTACAGCTATTTAATAATGACAGCGTATTAGGACGATGGTTACGTGCAAGGCCTGTGGCTATTCGCATCAACAATTTATTGTTCGCCCACGGCGGTTTCCATCCTTCTCTCGTCACCAAGAACCTGTCTATTACAGATATTAATCAGATATTTACTAAAAACCTAATTAAGAGTGAATTACCTTCGCCGCGCCAAGGTATGGCTAAGTTTTTACACAAAACCAATGGACCTATTTGGTACCGAGGATTTTTTGCTGCTGATGAAGGCAGCCGAGTAAAGACTGACGATATCGCTTCTGAAGCTCAATTTACCGCGCTGTTAAAACACTTTAAGGTTGATTATTTCGTGGTAGGCCATACATCCCAAGACGCCATTGAAACTCGGTATAACGGCCGTGTCATTGCCATAGACTCGAGCATGAAGAAAGGTAAAAATGCGGAAATATTGTTTATTAACAACTCTGGAAATACTAAACCTCAACAATTTTTCAGTGGCCTACTATCCGGTGAGAAACGCTTGATATCAGTTGATAATGCCCAAGCAATACACTAATTAACAATATGTTTTATTGGTTAATAGCCTCATAGAACCGCTATGAAGCTATTAAGACAAGCCTGATTTTCTGCCCTTCATTTAATAGGCAAAACCAATTCTCGTGTTATTGCTCGTGTTCTGCTCTACTTCATCAATCAATGCACAGGCATAATCTTGTGCAGATATTTTACTCTGCCCTTCATCATCTACAATCAATTGATCGCCTCCGCTGCGGTACTTCCCCGTTCTTTTTCCCGGCTCAATGATGGCCGCAGGGCTAACAAATAACCACGATAAATCTGTTGAAGAATCTCTAAATACCGACAACGCTTCACCTTGAGCGACAGCTTCATCTTTATAATCCGCCGGAAAATTAGGATCGCTGAGTAATGTAACCCCTGGTGCTACTTCGAGACTGCCAGCACCACCAACCCATAGTAATCGCTTTGCCGTTGTTTTAGGCAGCGCTTGCAGCAGTTTGCTCGCCGTTTTTGCAACAATATCGTGATTACCGTTTAAGCGGCCGCCAATGGCTGAAATTACAACATCAGCACCATCAAATGCCCCTGTGACTGGCGCATCATCTAGTAAGTCCAATGCTTTATGGTTGAGTCTATCATGGCTAATTTCAGGTATTTTTCGTCCTACAGCGGTAACATGGTGACCGCGTTCAAGCGCTTCATTCATGATTGTTGAACCAATCCAACCCGTTGCACCCAATATGGCAATTTTCATTTTTATTCCTACTTGTTTTAAGAGCCGTTATTATCAATTCAAAAAACAATGTAATAAACAGCCATTTTAATACATAATTAGTTCGGTTAATGAAACAGTAGAATATTATGGACAAATTTAGTGCATTAAAAATGCTTTGTTGAAGTCGCTAATTGCGGCAGTTTTACCAAAGCCGCTGAGCAGCTCGATATCAATAGAGTATTAGTCACACGGCAAATACAAGAATTAGAAGATTGGCTTAATATTCGATTGCTCAATAGAACCACAAGACGCGTTAGTTTGACTGCGCCAGGTCACGATGTAATGGCACACTGTGAGCGCATTCTTAATGAAGTTGCTGGGCTTGAGGCATTGGCCAGCAGTCATAATGAACAATTAATGGGTGAAATACGACTCGCTTCTCCCATCGGTTTAGCGCAAAACATGTTGTTTGACGCCGTACAATCATTTTGTAAAATACATCCAAACGTTACTATCGAGTTTGTTGTGTCAGACTCTCATGCGCAACTCGTCGATGAACGTATCGACATTGCACTTAGATTCACTGAGCAACCTGATGAAGCATTAATTGCCCGTCGATTGATGTCTATATCCAGTGTTATTTGTGCGTCACCCGAATACTTGTCAAGCGCTGACCCAATTGCTCAGCCATCTCAATTGACTAAGCACAATTGCCTCATACACCTCGCACATGACAAATGGCGATTTATTGAAGATCAGACACTAACAACCGTCAATGTCTGTGGCAACTTCAAAGCTAATGACGTTGGTGTATTAGTGAAAGCGGCTTTGCATCATAAGGGCATCGTTAATCTCCCTTGCGACCTTGCCAACGAATTGCTGGCAAGCAAACAGCTGATACAGGTTTTGCCGCGTTATGGGTTACCCAAAATACCATTATGGGCCGTGTATCTTTCTCGGAGTTACCAACGCCCTGTCGTACGTGCATTTATCGATTTTCTGTGTGAACATTGGCAAAGGGATATTGATGTCTTTCAATAACAAGGCTGCTTATAACGCGTCTTGATAAAGCTGGCTTGCGAACTCTAGAAAGGCTTTTACTTTCGGTATTTTTGAGCGGTTTTTTGGATATAGCGCATAAACATCAAGTTCGCTCATTCCCCAGCTTGGCATAATATTAACTAGCTCCCCAGCGTTCACTTCATCACGAGCCATATAATCAGGTAATATTGCAATACCTAAGCCATCAACAATAGATTGTTTTAATATCGAAAAATCATCCACAATTAGCCGAGGCTGACAGTTCAAGGTGAACGTTTCATTGTTGTTTGACACTAAATTCAGTTTGGGATCGCTGTTCACAGGATTCATTATAAGCAATTGATGGTCAAGTAACTGCTCAACATTAGTAGGCGTTCCCTGCTTTAATATGTAAGCAGGACTAGCAAATAATTTCCTGTTGATTGTCCCCAGTTTTTTCGCAATTAACATCGAATCATTGAGTTGACCTATTCTGATAACTACATCAAAACCCTCTTCAATAAAATCGACGCGTCTATTGATTAAATTTAATTGAACATGCAACTTGGGATATTGATGAATAAAGCCAGACAAAGCAGGTTTCAAAATCTGATGACCTGTTGCCACTGATGCACCAATTTTTAATTCCCCCGTATAATCATGCAATATCTCATGTACCGATGACGCCGCTAAATCGATTTCTTGTTGTATACGCTTACAATGAATTACATAGCGTTTTCCCGCTTCCGTAAGATGCTGTGAGCGTGTTGAGCGCTCTAGTAACGTGATATTGAGTGTTTCTTCGAGGCGAGATACTTTACGACTAACATTGGCTTTAGGTATACCAAGCCTCTCAGCCGCTAAGGTAAAACTGCCTGATTCTATCACCGCTAAAAATACCATCATGTCATTTAAATCAAACTTCATCAGCTTGGGCCTCTTATTGTTGTTGTATTTGAGATTATAATATCAACAAAAGGCAATATATCAAACAGTGTAAAGCATCTATTATTACCCCATCGAAGCAACAACAGAATAACTCACGGGAAATATTATGAATGTATTAAGTAAAAAATCATTACCACTAGGCGGCTTTGCAGGTTTAACTGAGCATCGATTGATTATGGACCGCAAAGTTTTTGGCTCTCGTAAACTAGCCAATACATTTGATGGCATTGGCAACTTTGTTTATTTAGCCGACGCGCAGTTTAACCCCCGCGGTGAAACCCACATGCATCCGCATAAAGAAATTGATGTGATTTCTATCATGATTGACGGCCAAGTGAGCCATGAAGGCTCTCTTGAGCACGGTCAAAGTCTGCAAGCGGGTGAAGCTCAAGTACAACGCGCCGGCGGCGAAGGTTTTTCACATAACGAAGTTAATCCTGATCAGCATAAGAACCGCATGTTGCAATTATGGGTATTGCCTGAAGAGGCTGGCCAACCAGCAGGTTATAAACACTATGTATTAAAACCTCAAGGGACTACCCGTATTTACGGCGGCGAAAAAAATCAAAGCAACACGTTTGATAGTAAGACAACTATCGATATTGCCAGACTTAAGGCTGGTGAAAGTATAAAACTTGAACACGAAATGTTGGCCTATATGAGTAAAGGTGAAGCAAAATTTATCGATGCCAACAACCAATTTGACGCTCAAGATGGCGACTTAATAAGAAGCTACCAAACCACCATACTCGCTACAACGGCCAGTGAAATAATCATTATTAGCCAAACATCATAACCATTAATATATAAAGGAAAAACTCATGAATAAATTTGCCGAAACATTAACCATAGACAACGCTGTATTAGCCATGATTGACCACCAAACAGGCTTGCTGGTTAGTTGCCGCGATCAAGATCCACATTTAATGACAGAAAATATTAAAGGATTGTGCGCCATGGCCAAAGCGGTAGACATGCCGACAGTGACAACAGCAAGCATGCCTGAGGGTCCAAACGGTCCCATTATGCCTGAGATTATTGATATCCTCGGCGACAATGTGATTGAACGTGCAGGAGAAATTAATGCCTGGAAGAGCCCTGAATTCAAAGCAGCTATTGAAGCCTCTGGCCGTAAAAAAATAATCATGGCAGGCGTCGTTACCGACGTCTGTTTAATGTTTCCGGCCATATCAGCTGTAGCTGAAGGCTATGATGTTTACGCCGTTGTTGATGCCTCGGGAACGTGGAATAGCGCTGTAGCCCAAGCATCTATTCACCGCATGACTCAAGCTGGTGTAAAAGTCGCTACATGGGCTTCAGTATTGGCTGAAGTAATGGATGATTGGCGCAGTGAAAAAGGTATGGAATTAGGCGGCATTCTAGGTCAGCACACCACTTACAGATGGGTTTATAATAGTTTTCTACAAGCTAACCAGACTTAATTTAAAGTGTTGGTAACAGCCTAATCACAATTAATTAAAGAGTGAAAGCATAAAAAAAGGGTAACAACATAGACTATGTTGTTACCCTTTTTAAACGATACAAACGCAAGCGTTTATCAATATAGTATTGTAAAGCTAGTGTTGTTCGCTCGCTAAATTGATTGTATATTTAGGAATTTCAACAACCAAGTCTTCTTTAGAAATACACGCCTGACAGCCTAAACGAGATTCTTGCTCAAGGCCCCATGCTTTGTCTAGCATATCGTCTTCTAGCTCATCGGCTTCACTTAACGAATCAAACCCTTCACGAACAATCATGTGACAAGTT
>Ga0209291_1000809_pt1 | contig 29443 bp, 21 predicted proteins | sample GOMGulsemesocosm_FD_184633 | JGI IMG/M metagenome (GOLD analysis project Ga0209291, IMG submission 184633) | Methane-oxidizing microbial communities from mesocosms in the Gulf of Mexico - GOM9B Gulf of Mexico (SPAdes) (version 2) | ecosystem: Environmental > Aquatic > Marine > Cold seeps...
TGCAAACTTTGCTTAGCCGACCAACTAGCGTTTTGCACATCAAGTGTGAGTGCACTCTGCACTTGCAACATAGAATATGCAGTCCGTTTAATGTAGTGCGGCAGGCTCTTGAGACGGCCTTGAACGGCTTGAACCGATGAAACAGGAAATACACTTAATAGCCGCAATTCTCTTTCATATAACGCATTACAAAGCTCAGCGAAGTCAGCTGATTGGTAGTCCCCTTGCCATAATGAAGTTTGTTCATTCATGAATAATTGAGTGCTTTTTTTTGCATTACTGAGTAGAATTCAACCTGAATTTAAGCATAACCTATTGTGAGAAAAAGATAAAATAAAGCTATATTCTTTTATTTTCGCCTCATTGCAAAGAGCCCACATAAAATTACACTAAGAAATCATGGAATTAATATGTTTGAAAAAGTAGAACAGACAGCCCCCGAAGCTGAAAAAAACTTATCTTTAGCACCCGCTGATTTATTACGACAAGAAATTGATCAAGTGAGCTACGCCTATAATATTATTATTGATTTTTTTGCTAATTATACCTTTCAGTTAATTGGCGCATTAATTATTTTCTTTGTTGGCTATATGTTGGCAGGAAAAATATCTAATGTCGTTTTAAAACTATGTACAAGACATAAACTTGATATCACTCTCAGTCAATTTTTGGCTAATACCAGTAAAATGCTTATTGTAATTATGATAGCGATAATATCGTTGAGCAAGCTAGGTATTAGCGTAACGCCATTTATTGCCGCTATTGGCGCTATATCTCTCGGTGCTGGCTTAGCACTTCAAGGACTATTAGCTAACTATGCGGCTGGCTTTAATATTATTATTATTCGCCCATTCGTAGTTGGTGATACAATAACAGTTCAAGGCGTAACCGGTATTGTGAAAGAGGTTTTACTCGCTTATACCATTATCAGCGACCAAGATGATGTTTGTATAACTATTCCAAACAAACACATTGTCGGTGAGGTATTACACAACTCAAAAAATGACTCTTTATTAGAACTAACTGTCGGTATTGCTTATAAAGAAGATCCACTAAAAGTTATTAGTTTATTAGAGACTGTTATCAATGACATCGATATAGTCGGTAAGTCACACGAAGCGCAAATTGGTATTTGTGAGTTTGCTGACAGTTCAATTAATATCTCTATACGTTTATGGACTCCGACAATTAATTTATATGATGCAAAGTTCAAAGCATATAAAGCAATATATTTAACCTTGAAAGAAAATAATATTGAAATTCCGTTCCCGCAACGCGATGTAAATTTAATTACTCAAGCTTAGTGTTGATCAAACTCGTTATTCATAAATAAAAAAACCACTCTAATTGAGTGGTTTTTTTATTTATGAATAACGATTGAACTTGCAGCAAAGTGATTTAAGAACGAGTCGGATGTACGGAACTAACGATAGTTAGTGAGTACATCCAACCAAGTTATTATATCATTTGGAAAAAAGATCTTCGTTATTGACCTTTAACTTCAGATAAACCATTAAATATAGCTTTGTCACCTAAGTACTCTTCAATGCGTAATAATTGATTGTACTTAGAAACACGGTCAGAGCGACAAAGTGAACCTGTCTTAATTTGACCGGCCGCAGTTCCTACTGCTAAATCAGCAATAGTTGCATCTTCAGTTTCACCGCTACGATGAGAAATCACTGCAGTGAAACCTGCATCTTTCGCCATTTTTATTGCAGATAAAGTTTCAGTTAATGTACCGATTTGGTTAAATTTAATTAATATCGAATTACCAATACCGTTTTCAATTCCACGCGCTAATATTTTAGTATTAGTTACAAATAAATCATCACCAACAATTTGTACTTTATCGCCAATTAATTTAGTTTGGTAAGCAAAGCCATCCCAATCAGACTCATCTAAGCCGTCTTCAATTGAAACAATTGGGTACTCTTGACAAAGTGTCGCTAAGAAATCAGAGAATTCGTTAGCGGTGAACTGCTTGCCTTCACCTTTAAGGTCGTAAATTCCTTTGTCTGCATCGTAAAACTCTGAGGCAGCACAATCCATAGCTAAAGTAACGTCTTTACCTAACTCGTAACCCGCAGCAGAAACAGCTTCTTTAATTACTGCTAATGCATCAGCGTTTGATGCTAAATCAGGTGCAAAGCCACCTTCATCACCTACAGCAGTATTTAGGCCTTTCGCCGATAATACTTTTTTCAAGGCATGAAAAATTTCAGCGCCCATACGTAATGCTTCACTAAAGTTTTTAGCACTCACTGGCTGAACCATAAACTCTTGAATATCAACGTTGTTATCAGCATGCTCACCACCATTGATGATGTTCATCATAGGTAATGGTAAAGAATACTGACCAGGTGTACCGTTTAAGTCAGCGATGTGTTCAAATAATTGAACTTTCTTTTCCATTGCGGCAGCTTTTGCATTCGCTAATGAAACAGCAAGAATAGCGTTTGCACCGAAATTTTCTTTATTTTCAGTACCGTCTAAGTCAATCATGATTTGGTCAATGTTCGCTTGTTCTAAAGCGTTTTGGCCAGTTAATGCAGTTTGAATATCGTTATTGATGGCTGCAACCGCCTTTAATACGCCTTTACCTAAGTAACGAGACTTATCGCCGTCACGTAATTCTAATGCTTCACGTGAACCTGTTGATGCGCCAGAAGGTGCTGCTGCACGTCCCCAAGCACCTGACTCTAAAAACACGTCAGCTTCAACGGTTGGATTGCCACGTGAGTCCATAATTTCACGTGCGATAATTTTACTGATATTCGACATTATAATTCCTCTGAATGTGTGTTCACTACAGCGAATGAACATCTAATTAATTTTTGTAATTTAAAATTTAAGTCACTTATAAAACACTGTGCTAGAAAGCAAAACCGCAGCATGAAGCTACGGTTTAATTAATTTTCAGGTTTTAACTTGATTGCTGTTTTTGATGCTCAAATGATGCAGCAATAAAGCTTTCAAATAGTGGGTGTCCATCACGTGGAGTTGAATTAAACTCAGGGTGGAACTGCCCAGCAACAAACCAAGGATGATCTGGTATTTCAATCATCTCAACTAATGTTTTATCCGTAGATAATCCCGAGAACACTAAACCAGCTTTACCTAATTGTTCTCGGTAGTTATTATTTACCTCAAAACGATGACGGTGTCTCTCATAAATTGTTTCACTGCCATATACGTCGCACGCTTTGGTACCTTTCACTAAGTGACACAATTGCGAACCTAAACGCATGGTTCCACCTAAATCTGATTGCTCATGTCGGTATTCAATTTGGCCTTCTTCGTCTAACCATTCATTGATTAAACCAACCACTGGATGAGGGGTTTCAGCATTAAACTCTGTACTGTGTGCATCAGTTAAACCAGCAACATTACGAGCAAAGTCAATTAGAGCGACTTGCATGCCTAAACAAATACCTAAATAAGGAACCTTGTTTTCACGAGCATATTGCGCAGTTAAAATTTTACCTTCAACACCACGTTCACCAAAGCCACCAGGAACGAGAATAGCGTCTAAGTCTTTAAGAATGTCGGTACCTTTAGCTTCAACATCTTGAGAGTCAACATATTGTATTTTGACTTTTACTTGGTTTTTAATACCAGCATGTTTTAGCGCTTCGTTTACTGATTTATAAGCGTCTGGTAATTCAATATATTTACCAACCATACCAATAACGACTTCACCAGCGGGGTTTGCTTCTTGATAAAGCACTTGTTCCCATTCGCTTAAGTCAGCTTCTGGTGCATCGAAACCAAAGCGGCTTGCTACTAATTCATCGGTTCCTTGGGCTTTCAATAATGCCGGTACTTTATAAATACTATCAACGTCAGGCATTGAAATTACAGCTTTTGCTTCGACATTGGTGAAGAGTGATATTTTTGCCCGCTCATTTGCAGGAATAGTGCGATCACTACGACAAATCAAAATATCAGGAAAAATACCAATCGAGCGTAGCTCTTTAACTGAATGCTGAGTTGGTTTAGTTTTGATTTCTCCAGCAGCTGCAATATAAGGTACTAGTGTCAAATGCATAAACATTGCACGTTCACGACCAAGCTCTACACCTAATTGACGAATAGCTTCTAAAAAGGGTTGTGATTCGATGTCACCAACCGTGCCACCGATTTCAACCATCGCGACATCATAACCTTCAGCACCTTCTATTACACGACGTTTGATATCGTTAGTAATATGAGGAATAACTTGAATTGTAGCGCCTAAAAATTCGCCTTTACGCTCACGCGCAAGAATTCCTTGATAAATAGCGCCCGTGGTAAAGTTATTACGCTTAGTCATCTTGGTACGAATAAAGCGCTCGTAATGACCTAAATCTAAATCTGTTTCTGCGCCATCTTCAGTAACGAAAACTTCACCATGTTGAATCGGGCTCATTGTGCCAGGGTCAACGTTAATATATGGGTCAAGTTTTAACATAGTAACTTTCAAGCCGCGAGCTTCAAGAATTGCTGCAAGCGATGCCGCTGCAATGCCTTTACCAAGAGACGATACAACGCCGCCAGTTACAAAAATATATCTAGTTGTCATGTGATACCAAAAGTCAGAGTGAGCAGGATTTTTCTTTTACATAAATGTTTTGTGTTGCTATATGAAGGTAAGTTTAGTCATGATTTTGAAAAAAACACCAACCTAGCAGGACGGGAAAGCATTATACTTAAAACATGATGAAACGACAATATGATCGAGAGATCAATTATTGATTTTTATTGAATTAGTTTGTATTTCATGAAGAAAAAGTTACCCTATTGTATATAGTTCTCCAATAGATTAGACAACACTTATGACTTCTTCGCGTTTAACGATTGTATTAGCCGCTATTGATAAAATTAATAGTGAAGATCCAAACCAAACCATTATTGATGGAAACTCACAGCCTAACGAGTTGCTTTATGGCCAGTACATGACAACTTGCTTAACGCAGTATTACCCAGAATCTAATGAGCTCTTACAAATAGCAGTACGTGCTCAGCATATTAAACGTTGGCAATTAAAGCGTACTGAATTCGATGCCGGGAAAGCGGGTTATTACCAATGGCGTATAGCGCAGGGTAAGTTTCATGCTCAGTTAACTAAATCTCTCATGCTCGAAAATGGCTTTGACGAAAATGAAGCCGAAACAACAGCTTGTATTTTAAGAAAAGAAAAACTTAAAACCAACTCTGATACGCAAACCCTTGAAGATGTTGCTTGTTTAGTATTTCTTCAATATTATTTTGATGCATTTGCCGCGAAATATACTGAACAAGATAATGAAGCTAAAATAATCAGAATTGTAAAGATGACCTGGGGAAAAATGTCTGAGCGTGGTCATGAAATCGCACTTTCATTAACCCTACCCGATCATTTAGCTAAGTTAGTAGGTAAAGCCTTAGCCGAGTAAGTTGTTTTTTAACAGTATTCTTACATGTTTAAGGCTTAACTTTAAGCCTTAAACATTAGTAACAATATTATTTATTGTTACTTACGATCGGCAAGCGCCACATAAAAATAAACGGCCCCATCACTAAAGCAACCACTAAAACCTTTAATGCCACATTGTCTAATATATAACATGACCAACAAGACGCTAATACCATTGATGTTAAGGCGATAACTTTAGCATTTTGAGGAATACTACGAGATTCTTCCCAGTGATATATAAGTGGACCAAAAACCTTATTATCGAGCAACATTTTATGCATTCGTGGTGAAGACTTTGCAAAGCAAGCCGCGGCAACGAGTAAAAAAGGAGTAGTAGGTAAAAGGGGTAAAACGGCCCCTAAAATAGCAAGACCAACAAAAAATAAGCCAACAATCTTTAACAACATAGTGTAAACCTTTTATAAGTTGGTTTTATCAATGCAGCGATTTAACAAAAAAGCTGAATAATAAATTAACTGCAGAAAATAATGAGTTTAACTCATCGACATACTTATATCAGCATAGACGACATACTTGCAAAAGGTTAATTTTATTCACTAAATTTAATTATTTGTTCTTAATTCAATGTTATTTTTTCACCATTCAAAGTACCTCGCCACTTATTTTTTCCGTCAATTAGCAACATTTCACCATATTCGCCATTCTTAATACTTGAGTCAATAGCTATTACTCGCCCTTGATGGCGTGTCTCTATTTGCTTTTGTGAAGTATGACCAACAATTAAGTGGCTAATTTCGAAATGCTTAAGCAATAAATCAATTTCTTTACCACTTGCGCCATTATCTTCTTTAAAATATCCACGATACCAAATTGGACCATGGGTTTTATGAAGATACTTCCCCCAACCTTCTCGGGGCTGAGCCAATTCAGATTTAATTAAATTTCTTTTAAAGACTTGGTTAATATCAGCAAGTGTTCGCTTTTCTTTGGCTAATGAGGGGTGGAAGCCACCATGGGCAAATAACATATCATTTATTTTTACTAATACCGGCTTACTCCTTAACCAAGCGCCTAACACAGTGTTTTTTCCATATAACCTTTCAAAGGGTTGTTCAAATAATCGAGAAGTTTCTACATATTTAGGGTGTAAATAACGCAAATCACCATTTAATACCATAACTTCGTGGTTACCTAGTAATAAATGTAACTTACCACCAGCAAGCTCAGCCTGCTTTTCGAGTTCATACAAAAACCATAAAATTTCAGTAACTTTATCACCACGATCAAAAACATCACCTGTGATAACAAAATGACCATTTTCAAATGCCCAGTCACCTTTTTGATCAATAATATGATTATTAGTTAATAATGTTTTCATTAAATCATATTGACCATGAAAATCACTGGCGGCAGCAACTTTAAAGTCGCCTCGATAAATCAAAGCATCGCTAATAAATTGGTGCCGTTCAATAGATGCATCAAGTTGGCATTGTTCAAAGTCATAGGGTAATTGTTTAGTAGTTATACTCATTCGTTCAACTTTACTTTTACAAAGCCAACTGAACTCTAGTACATCCTCTATATTCAATGAAATGTACGGACCATCAGTAATCATTAATGAAGGTTTTCCTTGATGAGAAAATATATATTTTGAACTAGCTAAAATACAAAAAACAAAAGCAAGGAGAAGGAATTTTTTAATCATCTTTTAATTACCAATTAATCTTATTGAACAGGGTTCATCATACACAGTGAAAGATCAAGATAAGCATCTCATATCCATGTGAGATGCTTATTATGCTAAAACTTATGCTTTAGCAACCTTTCGATTCATAACGTTTTTGACGTTAAAACTTAACCTCAGCACCTAAATATGCAAAACGACCACGACCAGCATCGTACTTACTACCAAAGTTGCCGCGACCACCGATATAAAACTGCCCTTGGTCATCAAAGACATTGTTTAAACCACCAAAAAGTCGAACTGATGAATTATTCTCCATTTCAATATTGTACGACACTGAAACACTATGTTTGAAATAAGCATCGTATTCTTGAAAAGCAATTTTTTCAGGGTCTGATACACAACTATCTTCACCTTCAGCACAGCGATCAATATTTTCTTGCCATATATCTATGTTGCCTTGACTGCGTAATGCTGAGCTTTTGTAGCTCGTACTCCATGTCACACGTAAATCATCTTGGCTCCAAGAAACACTGCCCGAAGCTTTGTCTTCAAATAGACCAACGAACCCCACGCTATCAGTTTTAAACTTACCATCAACGCCTGTCTTTGTTGTTGAATGCTCAAGTAAGTGTGTCCAGTCAAGCTTGAATTTCAATGCACCATATTCATTTAAATCGTATTGATACGCGACAGCGATATCAACACCACGAGTGCTTAATTCATCAATGTTATAGCTTCGTTGTAAAACTTCTTCGATTTGGCCTTCAGAATCTCGTTTTATGACATCACAAAATGCATTTTCACTGCCTAAAGTGGTCGATGATGCATAACACTCTTTCAGTATTTCATCATTACCAAATGAAGAAATTGCATCTTCAATAAAGATATCGTAGTAATCAACAGCAAGACTAAAACCATCTAAAAATTTTGGTTGATACGTAGCGCCAATCGTTATGGTAGTGCCTTTTTCTTCGAATAAATCTGGATTACCTGCGTTAGGTGAGTATTTACTACTACTTTCATCATCAAATTCAAAGTTTGGATCTGCAGCAATGGCTGCAGCAATAGTTGGTTCAAGACGACAATTGTCATGACCTTCTGCTGTTGATGTTGCGCTGACCTTGTCACAAATATCATTAAAGCTGTCGAAATCGCCTGCCGCGGGTTCAAAAATATCATTTACCGTTGGTGCACGTTGAGCAATAGCCCAATTACCACGAAAGTTTAACCCTTCGCCTACTGACCATAAAAATCCTAGTTTAGAACTCGTTACTAGACCTACAGCTGACAAGTCATAATCAGCAAAACGTATAGACGTTTCTAGTGATAAACGTTCAACGCCAGGTAGGTCACTTAATAAAGGTATAGATGCTTCAGCAAAGATTTCAGCAACTGATATATCACCTTTAAAAGCAGGGATTAAATTCCAGGTGATACCGCCATATGTTAAGGCTTCATCTGTTATAGCTTCTTGGCTATCTTTACGATATTCAAAGCCAAATGCAGCAGCGACAGGGCCTGCTGGCATATTAAATAAATCACCCGCCATATAGCCCAAAATAGAAGTTTGCTCGTTTTTAACTTTTAACGTAGGGTTTACGCGAATGTAATCCGCCATTTCAGGAGTAATTGAGCCTTCTCCAAATAAGTTCAAGGCTACACAACCATCAGCACGTGCAGCAGCGTCATTACATTGAATAGTACCGTCATCTGCATAGCCAGCATCTAATGCATTTTTCGCTTTAAATACATCAATTTCATTATTACGAAATTGTGTTTGGTCGAATGAACCATAACCTACTGAGATATCCCAGTCCCATTCACCATCAAAAATAACGCCTTTCAAACCAGCCCAAGCACGGATTGTTTCACGTTCATTATCTGTTTCAATTCGCCCTACTTCACTAAAGCTACGGTCCCAATAAATTCTGTCTTTATATTGGCTTGCTGTTTCACGAATATTATCTGGTACATAAGGGTTATCAATTGGGATATAGCCTAATCGTACATTACCAGCTATACCGGTTTCTCTGTCGGTATAGATAGCTGTTTCGCCTTCATATGAGTTTTCTGGTGATTTAGGGTTTACGGTGTAATTACCACTCCACTGAACTTGAGAGTAGAAAGTAAGTTCGTCTGAAATATCAAAATCAACTTTTATCGCTGCTGAAATGCGTTCACTAGGTACTTTTAACTCAACCCATTCACGGGTATTAACACCATCTCTTTCTTCGTTCCAGTCGGTGCGTTGACCGTTTTCATCGTACCAGTATGTAGTATCGTATTTGCTTGACTCTAAAAATACACCACCAGCAATACCGTCATTTAGGTTACGCCAGTCACTCATAGTGGTTTCACCTAGTGGTACATCGCCATTTTCAGTTTGTGCCATGTTACGCATTGTGGTTGCATCATAAAAATAACCACTTTGTATAGCCGCACGATCTCTGTCAGTGTATTTAAGGCCGTAATCTTTATCGTAGTTAACGCTCATAAACATATAACCGCGTTCATCAGCAAATGAACTACCGTAGTTTAAGTCTAAGGTAAATTCTTTTCCGCCGCCTTCAAGCGTTTCACCACCACGAGTTTTAGCAGTAAAACCTTCTTTTTGACTTTGAGTGATAATGTTAACTACACCCGCTACCGCATCAGAGCCATATGTTGCAGAAGCACCACCGGTGATAACTTCGATGCGCTCGATCATGCCAGCAGGAATGGTTGACATACTTACAGCATTGTTACTTTTAGAATTACCAACGACACGACGTCCGTCGATCAAGGTTAAGCTACGACTTGAGCCTAAATTGCGCAGTTGAACAGTTTGAATACCTGTAGTAGAAACACTTGATTGGCTAGTTGTATTACTAGTAGAAAAAGACACTGATGGCATATTTTCTGTTAAAATATCCGCCAATTCACCAAGACCTGTATCACCTACAGCTTGTCTTCCCATAGTTACTAATGGCGTAGCAACACTAAAACTATCACGACGTAAGCGAGAGCCTGTTACGGTTATTTTTTCGGTAACATCTTTAACTTTACTTTCTTGATTGGTAGTAGATTTTATTTCTTGTCGAGCAACCGTTGCTGTTTCATCGTCTTGCGCTAGTACGAATGACGACGTTAACGTAGCAGAGCTTAATATTGCAGCTTGAATAGCTATGGTAATCGTATTTTTTTTCATCACATCTCCCGAGGTGTATTTCCTAATATTTTATAGTGAGTTGCGAAGTTCAAAATAAAGCGGTTTATCACTTCACGTTTCATTCGCTAGTTATTATTTTTTATTTCACTATTTTTTTATAGAAAATCACCAATAACTACAATCGGCTGCAGGTCGTTTATACATCTTTTTAATATCTATTTCATTTTTATCCATAGTTATCAATAACTAACAAGCCAGTTAACATAGAAGGTAGAAAAATAAACAAGCGCATAAAATTTAATTAATGAAATGCCTGTTTCGACTAAAATTATACAAACATGCAAATACTAGTTGTTTATGACAATTAGCTATTGAACGAGTCACTTTACTTGTTAGACTGTGGGTTAGCCATTTTCTAGGTTATTACTGAGGGAAAGCAAGATTTCAATGAAAGTGAACACCCCATTTAAAATTGGCTGTTGCCATATATACCCTTTTGAATATTCGGTGCAATTTGATAATTCAGAGAAACAATCTGTTCAAGCTAAATTCATTGAAGTATTATGCTATCTCGCTCAACACTCACCGCGTATTATTCCTCGTGAAGAACTTATCAACAATATTTGGAAAGGTAATGAGTATGTGGGTGAAAAAGCGTTAACTAATGCTATTTGGAATTTGCGTCAACATTTAAAAGGTGCTGATGGCGACAAAGAAGTTATCGAAACAATTAGAAAAGTGGGTTATCGATTATTAATCACGCCTATCTTTGATGAAGTAATTGAAGAGTCAAATTTTTCTAGTCAACAATCTAAAAGTACTCAGAGTAATACATTCGATAATATAGATAACAATAAAAAATATAATTTACTCTACCTTTTATTAACATTTTTGATTGTCATACTTATTTGGTTATCATTGAAAAACAATGAATTCGTACAACCTAAAGTCACTAAAATTACCAAGTCACCAGGCGGAGAAATGTTTGTTGCTCCGTCACCTAATGGGCAGTATTTAGCTTATAAATGGTTAACACCTGATGGGGAAAATAATCTCTATTTACATGATAGAGAGCACCCTGAAGTTGAAGCTAAACAATTAACGTTTGATCAAGCAAAAGAAGGTCACTCTGTATGGAGTAATAACGGAAAATACCTATATTTCTCTCGTAAAGATTATGTGGAAAATAAATGCGATATTGTCCAACTTAATATAAAAACTCGCCAAGAAAAAATAATTATTAATTGTCCTGTCGCGGGGGGATATTATTATTTAGATATTTCACCAGACGACAAAACACTGGCTTACCATGGCAAGCATTCGTCATCAAAGAAAAGTGGGGTGTACTTCATTTCACTGTTCGAGAAAGATGCTCAACCCGTTAGATTTTCTTGTCAACAAGATTGTAATTACCGTGAACGTGATATGGCTTTCTCCCCCGATGGTATTCACATTGCAGTAACTCGACGATTTAGTCGTTTTAATGAAAATATATTTTTAGTCAATTTAAAGACAAAGGCCTCGACACAGCTTACTTATAAAGAACAAGACATAGTAGGGCTTGCCTGGCATCCAAACGGGGAGAAATTAGTTTATGGTGCACAACGTGCTGATATACGTTCGGGTTATATTCTCAATATTAAAGATAAGAGTACTCATAATTTACAACTAGAAGGTTTTAGTTACCCTGCATTTGCTCGTAAAAGTGGCGAACTATTTTATCAGCAACGCCCAGAGAATTATTATGTTGCACGACTATCACTCAATAATACCGTTGCTAGTAGCCCGTTACCTGTTATTCAATCGAGTTTTAATCACCTTCATCCCCATTACTCTAGTGTCAATAAAAAAATTGTTTATCTATCTAATGAATCAGGACATTATGAATTATGGACAGCAAGTATTGATGGTAAAAATAGACAACAATTAACCCATTTTCAGCGAACTATCCGTTATCCTCGTTGGTCAAATGACGGAAAAAAGGTCGCTTTCCTTTCACCTATTGAAGAACAACACGCTGATAAAATTTTCATTCTTAATATTGAGAATAAAAAATTATCAACTGTCCAAAGCCCATTTAGCGTTCATGATCAACCTACTTGGAGCTGGGACGACAGTTCTATTTTAACCTCGGTCACCACCGATGAATATCGAGATATTTACTTATTCGATATAAAAAATAAAACGAATAAACGCCTTACATTTAATGGCGGTCGATATGGCATGATGATTTCAGCCAATGAACTATTATACGGAAAAAACAGCAGGGGCCTGTGGAAAACAACGCTTACTCCTAACATAAACAAACATAATTTTTCGGCGATAAAAATTGTAGATAAAAAATTAAGTGATGCTTACGCTTGGACATATCGCCAGCAGGATAAAAAACAGGAACTGTTTTTTAAAGAGAGTTTTTCGCAATACCAGCAGATATCTCGTTACGACTTTACCAGTAAAAAAGTCAGCCCAATTGTTCGTGTACCGTTATTGACCCTGAGTAAAGACTTTTCAATAACCACAGAGGATGACAATAATACTCTGCTATTTACTCGAAGCATCTTTCCTCAAATTGATATAAAAATGCTAGAACACCCGTTACTCATAAAATAACAACATCATGAATATCACGGGTAATGACGAAATACCTACAGGTATTTCGTCAAGAGGAAACTAAAGCTAATCTACCCATTAATCGATTAATATAAACAAGTTCGTAGGTTATTAGCGCTCTGTATTCCAACTAAATAAATAAGAACCTAAAGCTAAACAAATACTACTCATGATCAAGAGTGCGGTCACGTGATAGCTAATATCAACCAATGTTGCGCCTTCAGTGATCACTTTTCTAGCCCCTGCGACTAAATGTGTCAAAGGTAGTAAATCAGCAAAAATTTTAACCGCATTCGGTGCTCCCTCTAAACTAAACCAAACACCGGAAAGTAACATCATTGGCCATGATGTTAAGTTTAATAGCCCGCCAATTAACTCTTCACTTTTACTACGACTTGCGACCAATAAACCTAAAGAAATTAAGCTAAATGCGCCTAAAACTGCAATAATAAATAAATCTAAATAACTGCCAAGCATGTAAAAGTCAAAAAAGAAATTACAGCCAATATAAACAACACTCGACATAAACATAACAATAAAAATACGCGAAACTAGCTGGGCCGTAACAAATTCAAAAGCTGAAAGTGGTGTCGCTTTTAAACGCTTAAGTACTGAGTTTTTCCGATAGCGTACAATAACGTAACCAACACCAAATAAGCAGCTAAACATCATATTCATACCCAATATTCCAGGTAATACCCAATCAACATAACGAATTTTTTTGCCGTGTGTTTCTAAACGAGTAAAATTATTATGTTGGCCTAAAAACATTTTTTCAACCAAGTAGCTGTTTGGTGAGCCTTGATTTACCCAATATTTTTTTTCTGTAAAATCAATAATAAAGTCAAGCGCATGCTGCTCTAGTTTCACTGTTGCTAGTGAACTCTTTTGGTAATTTATAAAGTCGACATAACGGGTTTCAACAAAAGTAGACTGCACTGATTCAAGATTGACCACACCAACTTTATAGACAGACTTTCCATCACCAGAAAATACAAAAGACAAACCGGCTAACATCAATATAGGAAAAAACAGATTCCAACCTAAAGATGACTTATCACGAAAAAATTCAATATTACGGGCTTTAATCACCGCAAAAAAACGTTTGAAATTCATTAATATTACTCCCTTAACGAATGGCCAGTTAATTTTAAAAATAGATCATCAAGATTCGGTGATTTCACTTGTAAACCATCTAAAGATACTCGCTCGGTAATTAATAAACTGATTGTTTCTTCTACTTGATGAGTGGTAATTTCCACACGACCATTTTCAATATTCCATTGGTTTTTATCAATAAGCTCTTGCGGCACTTGGTTTTTAGGTAAATAAATAAAAACGCTTTTAAAGTGTTTAGCCAGTAATTGGTTAGGTGTACCACTTTCAATAATTTTCCCGCTATCCATAATAACGACATTATCACAAAGCTGTTCGGCTTCATCCATATAATGAGTCGTTAAAATAACGGTTTTGTTTTGTGCTTTTATATTTTTGATCAATTGCCAAAAGTTACGTCTAGCTTGAGGGTCTAGCCCAGTGGTTGGCTCGTCTAGAAATATAATTTCAGGATCATTTATCAGAGCTAGCGCCAACAGCAACCGTTGACGTTGCCCGCCAGACAATAATCGATTGTCTCTATCTAAAAAATCTTTCAGATCACAAAGCTCAATTAATTGTTCATGAGCTAGGGTATTATCATAAAACGAAGTAAAAAGATTTAACGTCTCTTGTACAGTTAAGAAATCTTGCAAAGCTGTACTTTGAAATTGAATACCTATTTGCTGACTAATGTCTTCGCCGATAGACTTTCCTGAATAAAGTACCTGCCCGCTAGTCGCTTTAATAATTCCTTCCATTATTTCAATGGTCGTTGTTTTACCTGCACCATTAGGCCCGAGTAAACCAAAGCAGTGTCCCTTATTAATGGCAAAACTCACATCATCGACCGCTTGCACGCCCTTATAGCTTTTAACTAGGTTGTTAACTTCAATAACATACTCAGTTGGTTCGTTTTCCGGTACTTGAGCTTGCTGCATAACTATCCTTCAAGACATAATTCCTAGCGTTATTGTAAAGTGATAATTATAAAGATTACATAGCTAAACCAAATAAAACGCAAATGATAATAATTATCATTTGCGTTTTATCGTTTTTTGACTTAAATTAATTTCAAAGTTATTTAAACAGCCGAGGAGTTTTATCATGGGTGCACATCAGTACTATAAAAATACGGAACATTGTCAGGATAAAAACCACAATAATATACAAGAAAAAGCACAGGTAGAATTACCGACTGTTTTATTGGAAAAGCTAATTTTATCTGGTGTGTTACCGGGAAATGAATGCAAATGCTTAGATGATTCAGCAAGGAAAACGGTGTGGAATTCATTATTATTAGGTAGCTTAAATGGAGAGCAAGCATTATGTCTTTGAACGCAACCTGCTCTCATTCTGTAATTTCTGACTCTAGCGAGCTTTCTCAAATAGAAAGCTGGTTAAGTGTATTAACCCACACATATGCTGCACATCCCAATGAAGCATTAGCAAAAGTAATTACCTATTATTTAAAGAGAATAATACAGCATGACGATTTTACTGCATATGCTAACCAGCCTTGCCAGTATTTTTCTATGCTAAAATATTGGCAACAACAGATAACATGAGTCAGTAAGTAATTGGCTAAGTTTGATTATTATTGATGCTTAAATATGTAGTCTACCAGCGCATTATTGAGCATTTTTTTTCCTGTTAGTTGCTGGTTAATACAAACTTGTTCAACAGTTTTCTTTTGTAGGATTCTTTCAATAAGCAGCAATACTTCAGGTTGATAATCACCTTTGCAATGCAGCAAGCACCAATAATGTAATGCACGTACACAATGGCTATACTGCCGTGCCTTTTTGACAAAGTCATCAAGACTTCTTAGCTGATGCGCACTTAATTTAGGCAAACTTTTAACGGGACAATGATGCAACACTTGCCAAACTAATTTCGCTGATAGCCCTTGATATTCATCGGTAAGCAAATAGTCAAAATTACTGTAAAATTCATTAATAATTTTTCGTTCGAAAAACTGACCACGCTCACTCACAGCAGCAAGAACTAAAACCGAATGTTCACCACTAGACTGATCTTTAGTAAAACCTATTCGAGCAACTTGAAAAGCTGAATTTTGCCAAAACCTTAGCAGTTGAGCATTAGCGCCAAAGCTTGCTCCGACAAAATCAACATTTTGTTGCTTAGCGAATTTACGTATTTGTGTCATAAAGCGCTGACCAAAACCAAAACGATGGTACTGTGGGTGTATTGCAATACGTAAAACACGTAAATATTGATAATCGAAACTTTCGCTAAAACCGCAATGGGTTAATAATGATTGCGGAATAAACTGATTTTTTAGCCGGCGTTTATTATTTGCTATAGCCCGTACTTCATCTTCATTTTTACAGCCTTCTGCAAGTAAGAGTGCAACACCAATAATTTCACCGTCCATTTTAGCTATTAATATATGTATTGCGTCGTTATCTAGCATAAGTGCAATATCATTCGGTGACGTTTGATAATGAGCGGTTACTAACACTGCAAATATTTCTTGTAATAACTTAGTATTATCAACTAACTGCTTTGCAGATATTTGACTAAAATCAAGCGTTTTGTTTACAACGTTCTCTTGACTTAATTGATCCAATGAAGGTAATTGGGCATTGAGCAAACAACTATCAAAGACAAACTGCTCTAACGGGTCATCAACGCGCCAGCGAATAGGTTCATTAATATGGTAGCTTCGCCATTGGGGCAATAACAGCTCTAATTTTTGTTGAAATTTTAACGTAAACCCTCGGCCAGCTCCTTCATAACCATGTACAGTACTAGCAAACGCAACTCGGGAATAACTTGTCGTTAACTGCGTTAATAAATGCACAGGGATCGCAGCGGCTTCATCAACGAGTAATAAAGAAACATTTATACGCTTTTTAACATGTAGCAGCTGGTCAACGGCTACAAACTTAATAGAGCCAAACTGATGCGCGATTTCAGTTTTATTGGCATTACTATATTGAAACCTTCCTTCACGTTTTTTAAATAACAGGGCAAGCTGACGATAGAAAACAGATAATGTACGAACATGAGGCGCGGTAATAACGATATTTAATTTCTCATTGCCCTGCCCACTATTATTTTCTAATAACTCAACACAGGCTATTGCTAATGCTGAAGATTTTCCACGCCCACGGTCTGCTGTTAATACTAAAGGCCTATTTCTATGACCTTGACTCACAGTAATAATATGCTCAACAGCACGCTGTTGCTCTTGAGTTTTACATTGATATAAAAATTTATCAGGCGTTGCATTTTTCAGTGTTAATTGGGGAACTAACTCTTGGTTTATTGGCGGTTGTTCTTGTTTAATGATCGTTAAGTTTTTATTATTTAAAAGTTGTTGGTAGAAATACTTTAACGATAAAGAGTCAGTGTTTTCGATTGCCTGCTCTAACGGTTTTTCTAACCATAAAACCATAAGCCCACCAGCGACCAACGTCCCTGAAAGTGCTGCAAACGCATCTAAATTTATACTTTCATAAATGGCACTGTTTTCAGTTTCCACACAAGAAAAAAATATGTGGCTATTTTCACTGCCAAGTTGTTGGGAGAGATTTTTTTTATCAACATTAGCGCTAATTTTTTGATGTTGAGAGTATACCAACCATGGCAGAACTTCATTCGAACCGTTTTCAAGCATCAGTGACTTATTCACCCAGCAGTAATCACCAATTAGTAACACTAATTGTCGTTGGAAATTGACTGCTGCCTGGTATTGTATTTCTTCTAACCACTTCGGTATGTTACTTTTTAACATGCATTAATAATTTTTAAATAAGCTAGCATAGAAGTCAGTTTATCAGCCCTTTCAATAACAATGCAAAGTGCAACCCTCACGATTTTAAGAACGGGTAGATTATTGACTAACCTTTAGTGGCAATGTGATGAAATACTCTATGTTTTTTTATATTATCCAATTTACCTAGCTTATAAATTTTATAGATAATTAAGCTATTAAATTTGAAATTTTCCCTGTTCGTGCCTATCTTCAAATTAGCAGTGTTAATCCACAAATTTAATGGAAAAAAGTAATAATGGCTGATGAATTTAGAGCTAGTGATGAATCTCAAGACTACGACAAAGATCTAGCTACAGGTAAAACAGCAGAAAAAAACAGCAAAGTACGCAAGCGTATTGATGACTTATTAGAAAAAAAACGCCTTCGTGAAGAGCTTGATGACAGCGATGATTGGGAAATTTAATTTAATAAAACTATTTTTTTGAATAAACAACATATGATTAAGCATGCAATATCTTATAACTAGGTAAAAAATTCATGGTAGTATCTTTGTAATCTATTACCTCTCATCTTATATTTCTGCTGTTATGACATTATTTGAAAAATTACGCTGCTTATTTACTTTTGGCCAAGGTGTTGCTTTACCACTTCCTGAATTTTCCTCGCAAACAGATCCAATGACATTATTCGAGCAATGGTTTAATGATGCGAGTAAGTCTGGTATTTTATTACCTGAGTCTATGTCGGTTAGTAGCTGCGATGATTCAGGCCAACCAAGTTCACGTATGGTGCTGCTTAAAGAGTTTGATGAAAATGGCTTTGTTTTTTATACCAATTACGCCAGCCGTAAAAGCCATGACTTGTCTGCCAATAATAAAGTTGCCTTATTATTTCACTGGAGTGTTTTACAACGTCAAGTCCGTATTGAAGGAACCGTTGAAAAGGTATCTACGGAGCAATCAGCACGTTACTTTCATAGCCGTGACCGTGGCAGTCAAATTGGTGCTTGGGCTTCGAAGCAAAGTTCTCCGCTGACAAGTAAAGAAGAACTGAAAGAGCAAGAGGCATATTACACTGAAAAATTTGCAGGGCAAGATGTTCCCTTGCCTGAATTTTGGGGCGGCTGGCGAGTAAAACCTCATTACATCGAGTTCTGGCAAGGTCGTGCTAATCGTTTACATGATCGCATTTGCTTTGAGCATTCAACTGATACAAATCATAAAAGTGCTAAAAGATTGTGGAATCAATTTAAGTTGAATCCATAATTTTCTGCTCTAATATTTTATAAATATTTCACTTGGTAAAATCTTACTAAGGGGAAAAGCAAACATTCAATTTAAGTCATTCATGACAAAATATTGGTAACGCTTTATTAGAAACAAGCTGTTCATTACCACGGCCACTTTTAAAATTGAAGAAAAAAAGAGCTTCAAATGAAGCTCTTTTTTAAATTGCTTTTATAAGAGTTAAACTACCCTACTAACGCTAGCAAAATACCTGCTGCTACTGCTGAACCAAGTACACCAGCTACGTTAGGCCCCATGGCATGCATTAATAAGAAGTTATGAGGATTAGACTCTAAACCGACTTTATTAGCAACACGAGCCGCCATAGGAACTGCAGATACACCTGCTGCACCTATAAGAGGGTTTACTTTCTCTTTTGATAATTTATTCATCCCTTTGGCCATCAATACTCCTGAAGCGGTACCAATAGAAAATGCTACAGCCCCCAACGCTAATATACCTAAGGTTTCAACATTTAAGAAAGCCTCTGCACTTAATTTAGAACCAACACCTAAGCCTAGAAATATGGTTGTTATGTTAATCAGTTCGTTCTGCGCAGTAGAACTTAAACGGTCAACCACACCACATTCTCGCATTAAGTTACCTAAACAGAACATACCCACTAACGGTGTTGCTGTTGGTAAAAAGAAAATAGTCATCAGTAGTACTCCTAACGGAAATACGACTTTTTCTATCTTAGTAACGGGGCGTAATTGCGCCATTTCAATTTTACGTTCATCTTCATTCGTTAACGCTCGCATAATAGGCGGTTGAATAATAGGCACCAACGCCATGTATGAATATGCGGCAACGGCTATAGCACCTAATAATTCAGGAGCAAGCTTGGTTGCTAAGAATATAGCCGTTGGACCATCGGCTCCACCAATAATAGCAATAGCTGATGCATCTTTTAACGTGAACTCTATCCCTGGCACAGCATTTAAGGCTATTGCACCAAATAAGGTAGCAAATATACCTAATTGCGCAGCAGCACCTAAAAGTAAGGTTTTTGGGTTAGCAATTAGTGCGCCAAAATCGGTCATAGCTCCAACACCCATGAATATTATTAACGGGAAAATTCCCGTTTCAATACCGCCATGATAAATGTAGTAGAGAAAGCCACCTACTTCTGAAAAACCGGCGCCGGGGATATTAGTAAGTATTGCGCCAAACCCCATAGGTAATAATAATAATGGTTCAAAGTTACGTGCAATCGCTAGATATAATAATATACACCCCACGATCATCATGATCACTTGACCCGACTCAAAGTTAGCTAAGCCTGTCGATAACCAAAGTTTATTTATTGAATCCATGAGACCTACCCTAAACTCAATAAAGCTTGACCAACAGCAACAGAATCACCTTCTTTAACATGCAACGAAGTGATGACCCCTGAATTTACTGCACGAATTTCAGTTTCCATTTTCATTGCTTCCATAATAATGACAACTTCACCAGCTTCAACTTCATCACCTTCGTTTACCAAGACTCTAAAGATGTTACCTGCTAGCGGTGCATTTAATGCTTCTGAGGCAGAAACCGACGCAGACTGTTTCATAGCTTCATCACCAGCAGGGTGAGTTATTTGACTAATATCGCCGCCAGGAGCTACAACAACATCAAATACTTTGCCATCAACACTTACCGCATAACTTTCTGGGGCTGTTGAACTTTGCGCTGGAGCTGAAGTTTCAGGAGCTTCTTCAACGCTTGGCCTTGGTTCAAATGCATCAGGGTTATTTCTATTCTCTAAAAACTTCAAACCTATTTGTGGGAAAAGCGCATAGGTTAATACGTCATCAATCACTTCATCAGCTAAATTAATGCTTTTATCTTTAGCAAGGACTTTCAGTTCAGCAGTTAGACTGTCTATTTCAGGGTCAATCAAGTCAGCTGGACGACAGGTAATGGCTTCTGCTCCGTCTAAAACTCGTGCTTGAAGTTCAACATTTACTTTGTCTGCAGTTGCACCATATTCACCTTTTAGGACACCAGCAGTTTCTTTAGTGATTGACTTATATCGCTCACCGGTTAGTACGTTTAAAACCGCCTGAGTACCGACAATTTGCGAGGTTGGCGTAACCAATGGAATGTAACCTAGGTCTTTTCTTACTTTCGGAATTTCAGTTAATACGTCATCTAATTTGTCTGCAGCGCCTTGCTCTTTTAACTGCATTTCCATATTAGTTAACATGCCACCTGGTACTTGTGCCAATAAAATACGGGCATCAATTCCTTTTAAGCTACCTTCAAATTTTGCATATTTTTTACGAACATCGCGAAAGTATGTTGCTACTTCTGCAAGTTTTACCATATCTAAACCAGTATCGCGTTTAGATCCTTCGACCATAGCTACAACAGTTTCTGTAGGCGAATGGCCGTAAGTCATGCTCATTGACGAAATTGAGGTATCAATTACATCTACATCAGCATCAATCGACTTCATGTGCGTTGCAATACTTAAACCAGTTGTGGCATGACAATGCAAAGCAATAGGCAATGAAACTGTTTCTTTTAAACGTCCAATTAGTTCTTCAGCATCGTATGGCTTTAATAAACCCGACATGTCTTTGATACATAAAGAATGAGCGCCCATATCTTCAAGCTGCTTAGCCATTGTCAGCCAACCCTCAAGTGTATGAACGGGGCTTTCGGTATAACTTAAAGTACCTTGCGCATGAGCTCCAACTTTTACCGCTGATTTAATTGCTGTTTGTAAATTACGAACATCGTTCATTGCGTCAAAAATACGGAAAACGTCAATACCGTTAACATGAGCACGCTCGACAAACTTTTCGACTACATCATCCGCATAATGGCGGTAGCCCAAAATATTTTGACCGCGAAATAACATTTGTTGTTTTGTATTTGGCATCGCTTTCTTCAAAGCACGTAAACGCTCCCAAGGATCTTCACCTAAATAACGAATACAAGAGTCAAATGTCGCACCACCCCAAGATTCTATTGACCAAAAGCCAATTTCATCCAGCTTTGGTGCTATCGGCAACATATCCTCAAGACGTAAACGAGTGGCGAGCAGCGATTGATGGCCATCTCTTAAGACAACTTCAGTAATACCTAGTGGCTTTGTCATGAGTTTATTCCTATTTAATTGTGTTGGTGCTTGAGTTTTGATTATGTTGCTTACGGTATTGCGTCACAGCAGAAGTAATTGCTGCCACCACTTTGGGTGAAATACCATCAACTTTTTGTGTGGCTTTTGGATTTGATCTTACAGGCTTTGCTTGAATAATTTTATCTGGAAATTTAACCGCTAATCGGGTTAAAACAACTTTAACAAAAATAATCATTAGGCCTAAAAAAGTAAAAACGAAGATCATGCCAGCCAGCATTAAGGTTCCCGCTTCTACAAATAATTGGTTTAAGTGTTCCATGAACAATCTCATTCAAACAAAAAGAGTAATTAGAATAATCACTCCAATACCTATAAAGCAAATTAATTTTTGATGTTTCAGAAAAATAATTTTGTGTCAATGTCGATTAGAGCAAATATTCAGTATTTTTTTATATATCTCACTGCAATATTGTATATTTACCATATTGTATACAATATTATTTTGTATTTATATTGATGTAGAGAGAGATTACTCGATATATTATACAATATACACATAGCGGATGTTTATTCTGATTATCTGAATAAACATATAATGGTTATTCATTTTATTAAAATAGTTTATTCGATATAAATGAGTTTAGCGAATTTTCATTAACATGCACTAAAGATTAAATAACATTTTTTGCATTCAATTTCTTCACCAATGCTGTTGCTTGTTTACATGCTAAAGCATAAATAGAAAGCTGTGGGTTAGTACCAACTGAAGTGGGAAAAACAGAGCCATCAAATACCCACAAATTGTCTAAGTAATGATATTTACAATCGCTATCAACTAAACATAAGTCTTTATCTTCCCCCATTGCAAGCCCCCCCATAACATGAGCACTACCCACTAAGTTATTGCTAATTTCATGCTCAAGTTCTTTAAAGCCTGCTTTAAACGCTTTATAGTTATTAAACCACAGCCCATGTTGATGTGCAGGACGCACTCTTTTTGCACCTGCTGCAAACTGTATCTCAGCCATAGTAAGGTAAGCCCGCTTTATTCCGTCGAATAGATAATCATTCATTGGATAATCTACAATCGGGCTACCATCATCAGAAAGCGTTACACTAGCACCTGCACTTTCATCATCAAAACCATCACGTAATAAAGCTAACATGGCATGAGTATTATTAAGTTTAGCAATATCAGCAACTTGTTTTTCTCCATGACCCATTAACATAATCGATGACATAGCAGGATGCAGAGGTGGAACCTCTAACTTATAACTTAGAGGCCCTTTAGCGCCATTGTTCCATTGAAAATGGTCGCTATAAATCGATTGGGGTGCACCGTAAAAAGGTGATATATCATGTTCAAATTGAGCAAAAGAAAAAACAGTTGGATGCAAGAAAGTTCGCTTGCCAATTCGGTTTTCTGGATCTGGTGCCTTTGAACGTAACATTAAGGCTGGCCCGTTAATCCCTCCACAAGCCAAAATTACATAGGGCGCAGTTGCGATAATTTTTTTGGCTGTTTTCTGCTTGTTTTTATCAAGAGCAAAACATTCAACCCCCGTGACTTTGTTGTTTTTGATCAATAACCGTTCAACTCGCGCTTGATAGAGTAAGGTCGCCCCATGTTCAAGTGCGTCCGGAATGGTTGTCACCAACATTGACTGCTTCGCATTCGTTGGGCAGCCCATTCCGCAATAGCCTAGATTCCAGCAGCCTTTCACATTTCGTGGGATAGCTTTCCATGGGATATTAAGTTTTTCACAGCCATCTTTTAAAACTGAATTGTTCTCGTTTGCTCCCCCTAACCAAGGAAAAATATTTAGCCGTTTTTCCATTTGTTCAAACCAAGGAAGCATATCGTCTTTACTATAACCTTTAAGTTGAAAAGTCTTATGCCAATAATCAAGAGTTAGCGACGGTGTTCGAAAGCTAGAGGTCCAATTTACCACAGTAGTACCGCCGACACAGCGACCTTGCAAAATACCTATACCACCATCTTTGGTTACACGCCCGGCACTTTCTTGATATAAGTCAGCATAGGCTTGGCTTTCATCCATTTTAAAGTCACGTGTCGACTTTAAAGGGCCTTCCTCGATCATTAACACTTTTAAACCCGCTTGAGCCAATACTTCTGCAGACGTACCGCCTCCGGCTCCTGTTCCTATAATGATCACATCTGCGCTAAGCTTATCTTCAGCTAACTGATTTGCATCAATGGTGCGCTTACTAATAGCTTTATTAGCAGAATATGGATCGCTAATACCACGAATTTCAGAGACAATTTTCACATTTTATTCCTGCGGTGGATATATTTTAGGAGGGCCTGGGTAGCCAGCTTGAGAATGATTCTCTGCCATAGCATACCAACTCATAGTAAGTAGTTTGCTTAATGCAGCGTACCCCGTACGTTTCAATGCAAATATGCTGTTTTTCCAGCCTTGTAGGAAGCCTTCTATTTCCTTACTCGGTGCTGTCGACCAATCATTAATTGTTGCACCCGCAAAATAACGTAGTGTAGAGGAGGTTAATAAATCAAAGAGTTGTCGTAATTTCTTACGCGAATGTTCACTCAATGCTGCTATTTGCCTATCAATAGCCAACAAAAGTCTCTGATCAGCCTTTTGGCCTAGTTTGCCTGGGTAATTTGCCTTTAGTAGAACAGGGGCAAGAGCTAATAAAAATTCCGCATCAGAGGTACGAAGAAAATCAAACTCGGGTAAAACGTTATCATTAGCTTTTGCGAGTACTACAGTCGACAAGCTACTACCGATCAATAAAGCAGCACTGCCGAGAAAACTGAATTTTAAAAAGCCTCTTCGACTGGTATCCAAGAATTCACCATTAATTATTAAGGTAGTACAACTGGTATTACCTGTAAAGTATTTACAAAAAGGTAAAGGATATTAGCAATAATGTCTAGCTATTAGAGCAGAGGAAGGGTTTCTAATTAAACATGCATCAAAAATGTAAAGGGATTGTGCTTCGTAGCCACTATTTATCAGCTAGCTCTCCCTAGCCTTATTCCATGCGGATATTAACAAAATATAATTACTATTCTTCAGGCGAAAAAAAACCAACTCGAAAGTTGGTTTATTCCTGCTTTTCAGCAAAGGTGGTGGGCGCGGCAGGAGTCGAACCTGCGACCGCCTGGTTCGTAGCCAGGTACTCTATCCAGCTGAGCTACGCGCCCACATAGAGCTAATTTAATATCTTGCTCAGAGATAATACCTATTTATTTAAAAGCTTTGGTATTTGCTATGGTTATTCTTGGCGAAAAAAAACCAACTCGTAAGTTGGTTTATTTCTGCTTTTCAGCAAAGGTGGTGGGCGCGGCAGGAGTCGAACCTGCGACCGCCTGGTTCGTAGCCAGGTACTCTATCCAGCTGAGCTACGCGCCCAAATTGAAGATTATTTAATATCTTATTCAAAGATAATACTAATATTTTATAAGCTTAGTATTTACTTATGCCACAGTCCAATAAAGAAAAGTGGTGGGCGCGGCAGGAGTCGAACCTGCGACCGCCTGGTTCGTAGCCAGGTACTCTATCCAGCTGAGCTACGCGCCCTCACATGAACTATTTTTTATATCTTAGTCTAAAGATAGCAAATTTCTTTGCGTTTATTACTTTTAAAAAGTTTCCTTTATAAAAGTAATGGCGGAGAGGGAGGGATTCGAACCCTCGAACGGATTTAAAGCCGTTACTCCCTTAGCAGGGGAGCGCCTTCGGCCACTCGGCCACCTCTCCATTTTACTTTTTTACTGTTGAGATTATAATATTCATTTAAAATAAATATTATTTAAAAACTCTCTTTCCAAATAAATATGGAAACTCCCTTAATGGGTGAGTGTCTTCGACCAATCGGTCACCGCTTCAGTGGGTGCGAATATTAATGGATCGAAAAAATAAGTCAAACATTTTTTCGCTTTTTCTGCACATTTAAATCTGTTTGCCGAGAATTCAACCAAGAAGGCTATTTTTCATGCTTTAAAATGTATTCTTTAATAGAATTACGACAATAAAAATTATTTATTGCCATTAAAAAAGTCGGCAGATGCCGACTTTATTAATGAATGAAACTAATGAAATTAAAACTGGTTCCCTGTTCCTTCTTCACTACTGTCATTTCCGGCTTTTTCCGCTTGTATGCGCATGTAAATTTCTTCACGATGAACAGATATTTCCTTTGGGGCATTTACACCAATACGTACCTGATTACCTTTTACACCTAAAACAGTTACGGTAACTTCGTCACCGATCATTAACGTTTCACCAACCCTACGAGTTAAAATTAACATCCTGAATATCCTTTATGTTTAAAAACGAGTCCACTAAAAAATTATAAGCTAGTAATAAATTTAGTTTAATTTTGATAAAAGTACATAATAAAAATTGAAAACTTTGTAAATAATAGTTACTTAAGTGCACTAATACTCAGTTTTACTACGATTCACAGTGTTTTTATTATCACGAGTGATAATGAGTTCTTATCTGTGTACTTATTACCAATATTGGCATTCTAACAAGCTTATTCAAGCAATAAAGAGATATTTTGCAATTTTTTGCAACTAGTTGTTATTATTAATATTGTCTTTAATCTGCGTTAACCTATATTTAACAAAGGTTATTAGACAGTACTAACGTACAATTTTAAAGCTTAATGCTTTAACTTTCCTTAGCTTCAAACTGACCATAAAAAAGGAGCTAAAAAGCTCCTTAATTATAATTAACCGTTTATTTTTCTACTATGACAATTTTTCTGTCAACCAAGCTTTAGCTGAATCTAAAGCTAAAGTTAGATTCTCTGGTTGACTGCCACCTGCTTGTGCCATATCTGGACGCCCTCCACCTTTACCGCCAACATGTTGCGCAGCGCTATTAACTAAATCTCCGGCTTTTACCTGACCAATAAGATCTTTCGTTACTCCAGCTATTAACCCTACTTTTCCATCAATTGCCGTACCTAAAAGAATAATGCCGGAACCTATTTTACTTTTAAGTTCATCCATCATGCCTCGAAGCGCTTTTGACTCTACACCGTCTAAGTCTGCTACTAGCACTTTTATATTATTTATTTCGACAGCTTTACTGATTAAGTCTGATCCCGCCTGAGCTGCTAGTTGTTGTTTAAGTGTTTCGATTTCTTTTTCAAGTAATTTACTACGACTTATAAGCTGCTCTATTTTACCTGACATACCTGCGACGTCTGATTTAACCATTGATGCTACCGTTGTAAGCCTAGCATTTTGCTGCTCAGTATATTCAAGTGCACCTTCACCAGAAACAGCTTCGATACGACGTACCCCTGCAGCTATCCCTGATTCTGAAACTATTTTAACGAAACCAATATCACCAGTGCGCTCAACATGAACACCTCCACAAAGCTCAGTAGAGAAGTCGCCTAAAGTAACAACTCTAACTTCATCGTCATATTTCTCACCGAATAATGCCATTGCGCCTTTTTCCTTCGCGTCATCAATTTGCATTAACTCTGTTTCACGCGCTAAGTTATTACGTATCTGTTGATTCACTAAACGTTCAACAATTTGTAATTCATCTGCGGTTACGCCTTCAAAATGAGAGAAATCAAAACGTAATTTTTCAGCGTCACAAAGTGAGCCCTTCTGAGTTACGTGATCACCTAATACAGTTCGTAACGCGGTATGAAGAAGATGTGTTGCTGTATGGTTTTTAACTATTCCAGCACGACGTTCGATGTTAATTTCAGCTTTTACTCGGCGATTAAGTCCAACGTTAGTACGTGCTATACCTTTGTGAGCAAATGCATTACCCATTTTAGTGGTATCATGTACTTCGAAAACCCCTTCATCTATATGCAGCAAGCCTTGGTCGCCTGCTTGTCCACCAGACTCAGCATAGAAAGGTGTTTTATCTAGGATTACAATTCCCTGTTCACCAGCCTTTAATTCGGTAACCGATTCTTCACTATTAAACAACTCAACGATTGTTGAAGAGAATTCGTTACGGGTATAGCCTTTAAACTCAGTTATATGATCAGACTTAAGTTGGTCGTTATAATCAGCACCAAATTGACTCGCTTTTTGTGCACGCTCACGTTGCAACCCCATAGCTATATCAAAACCTTTATGGTCAACTTTTAGTTGACGTTCGCGGGCAATATCTGCGGTTAAATCCGCAGGGAATCCGTAAGTATCATAAAGTTTAAAAGCGTCTTCGCCTGAAATAGTATCGCCTTTAAGATTAGCTAACATATCTTCGAGTAAGACCATGCCGCGATCAAGAGTGCGACCAAACTGTTCTTCTTCAATACGTAATATTTTTTCAATTACCGCTTGCTGGCTAACAAGTTCTGGGTAAGCGTCCCCCATTTGAGTAGCTAATGAAGCCACTAATTTATGGAAAAAATGTCCTTTCGCTGCTAATTTATGACCATGACGAACAGCACGACGAATAATGCGACGTAATACATAACCACGCCCTTCATTTGAAGGCATAACACCATCAGCAATTAAGAAGCTACATGAACGAATGTGATCAGATATAACACGTAGCGATTTATGTTCTAAATCACTACATTCTAATAATTCAGCTGTATCACGAATTAGTGCTTGGAATATATCAATTTCATAGTTGCTATGTACCCCTTGCATAATCGCCGCAATTCGCTCTAACCCCATGCCCGTATCTACGGAAGGTTTTGGTAAAGCTTCCATTGTACCGTCTGCATGGCGATTGTACTGCATGAAAACTAAGTTCCAGATTTCGATAAAACGATCACCGTCTTCATCCGGAGAACCGGGAGGCCCACCAAAGATATTTTCGCCATGATCATAGAAAATTTCAGAACAAGGTCCACACGGGCCTGTATCTCCCATAGACCAAAAATTGTCAGACTCATATTTTTTACTTGGCGACTTATCGCCAATGCTAATAATTTTATCTACAGGTACGCCTATTTCATCACGCCAAAAAGCAAAAGCTTCTGTATCACTTTCATAAATAGTAACTAATAACTTATCTTTAGGTAATTTTAGAACTGTTGTTAAAAATTCCCACGCAAAACGAATAGCGTCTTCTTTAAAGTAATCACCAAAACTAAAATTACCTAACATTTCGAAAAAAGTATGATGACGAGCCGTATAACCTACATTTTCTAGGTCGTTATGCTTTCCGCCAGCACGCACACAACGTTGTGACGAAGTTGCGCGGGTATAACTACGGGTTTCAGCCCCTAGAAATACATCTTTAAATGGCACCATGCCGGCATTAGTAAATAATAACGTCGCGTCATTACCAGGAACTAGTGAACTACTTGGAACAATTTGATGTTGCTTTGAAGCGTAAAAGTCTAAAAAGGCCTGACGTAATTGGGCACTAGTTTTAATCATGGGAATGTCTTCTCTCTGAAAAG
>Ga0209291_1000810_pt1 | contig 29439 bp, 38 predicted proteins | sample GOMGulsemesocosm_FD_184633 | JGI IMG/M metagenome (GOLD analysis project Ga0209291, IMG submission 184633) | Methane-oxidizing microbial communities from mesocosms in the Gulf of Mexico - GOM9B Gulf of Mexico (SPAdes) (version 2) | ecosystem: Environmental > Aquatic > Marine > Cold seeps...
GAATAATGATGGTTAGTACAACCAACGGAAGAAATTATACTTTTGCCATAGGTGTTACGTCTGGTATAGTGCTTGAATATGAGATAAAAAAGTACTTATGATTAAATAAGATTGTTATCATTTATTGATCTTGATTCCTCATGAGGCAACGTCACTTGGTTCTCTATGCCTACTACATTACAATAAAACTTACAAAACCAATACCCACAAAAAAAGCCTTACATTTCTGTAAGGCTTTGATTTTACTAGTGGTCCCACAAGAATGTAGTTGAAAACGTCTGTAAGTATTGATTTTATTGAGTTGTTAATTTGTTTTTTAGTGAATAACTTTTTGAGTATCACATTTAGGGTTGTTATTCAGATAAAGTTCATTGTACATTTTAGGATGTAATTAATAGAGACGACTGAACTGATAAATGTATTAATAGATAGGTTCTGTCGCATTAATTAATATTTAAATATAAAAAATCTAAATTTGTTATACAAATATTCAATTTATGTTTAAACATCACCGATATCCGAAAGTTCTTATTTTACAAGCTATCTATTTTAAATTAAGATTTACTTTGAGCTATCGGGATGTTGAAGAATTGCTATTAATTAGAGGGGGTAAAGTAGATTGTTCGACTATTCAACGTTGGGTTTTTAAATTTTCAAAAGAAATAGAAAAGAACATGCAAAGTCGAAAGCGTAATGTATGTGGAAGTTGGCATATGGATGAAACCTATATAAAAGTAGGAGGAAAAGACCGTTATTTATATCGTGCAGTTGATAAAGAAGGGAATACTGTTGATTTCTTATTAACCAAAAGAAGACAGAAAATGTCAGTTCAAAAATTTTTTAACAAGGCTATTAGTAATAATGGAAGACTAAGGGTATAGAAGTAGTAAACATAATTAGGAAGAATCAAATACGAGATTCCAAATCGACTGCGTTTAAAACTTTCTGTTCATTAGCGGCTTAATTTAATAGTAAACCCCATTTTTAAGAACACGTTCTAATTAATGCGACAGAATCTAATGTTCTACTTCTAGTCAATCTAAATTAATTATAATATTAATAAATAAAAAAAGTCAGTATAAAATACTGACTATGGTTACTTAAAAATAATTTTTTTCGTTTAAATTCCAGTTTTAGTTCTCATAATCATATCTTTTATTTTTTACTAATTTACGCATATTTAACTAAGTATGCAAATTATATGGGTGCAAAGGTAATTTATTTTTTCTTAAAAACAAATAATTTATATTTTTCTCCAGGTAAAAAGACATCTCTGTTGATATAAGACATTCTTTCCGTGGAAAATATTTCGTTTTTATAAAATTTATTTTTACCAACAGAATCGAATACTACTTCTAATTCTTCACATTTTTTAATATAAACAGATAGATCGTCAATGACGTGGCTACTAGCAAAACTTATTATTCTATCTTCATTTAAGTTCTGTTCAAATTCAAAACACCTTTCAATATGATATTCTTTTTTACCTTTTAATTCGTATGAATAGGTTTTTATTGTGTGAGTTTCGTTCTCTTTTTCATTCAAAATTTTGCATTTATTTTTATCAATTTCTTTACCATCTACTCTGGTTTTCTCCATGTTTAATTCTGCAGTTGCAGCTTTGTCCTCTAATCCAGTGTCTTTATAAAATGCTACAAAGAACTTCCAAGTAAATGATTTTGTATTATTCCTTATAATTGTAAAAGAAGAAAACTCTACAACCTTTATCTTGAATTCACTTACTAATTCTAAATCGTAGCTAATTTGGACGTTTTTATAGTATTTTGTTAGGCTATTGTCTTGGAATAACTCATTTTGAATATTTTTTTGAATTTTGTCATAAAGCTCAGGGAATTCATTTTTATATTTAGATAATGTTACCTTTTTCCAAATATTGTTTAAGTTGCTTTGTTTGTTTAAAAATTCCTCAGAAAAAGTAATTGCACTTATTGTTGATTGAAGTTTTTCGTTAAATTTGGGTGAGTCTACAATTCTTTCGAATTCGTTTTCAAAAACTTTTAAATACTGAATATATTTTAGAGAAACTGTGAATATTCCACCAGTAAAAGAAACTAATGAAAACGTTTTTAGATATTCAATATAAACTGTATAATCTTTTAAGAATTCATTAATACTAGTATTAAAGTAGTAAAAAGTATAAAAGACCAGATACAGTAAAGAGTATAATAATAAAATTAGATATAAGTGTTTCCCTAAAAATGTTTTAAATCTAGATATTAATTCCTTCATTAGTGTTGTTTTTTGATAAAAGTATACATTATAAGTTAAATTAACTAATAGAAAAAACGTAATACTCTTTATGGTGGACTAATGGAGTCATGTTTGTTTAGTTATTACTGAGTCTAATGTTATTGAAATAAATTTATTTAAAATTTAAATGTCCTTGTTGTTTTCTTTTATAATATCAATGATGTATTTTATTAAATATAGAGCATTTATTTGTTTTAAAGGTGTGGTGTTTAGTGATAGTCTTAATTCTACTAAATCTTTAGTGTTTGATTCATTTTTTATTAATTCACTTAAAATAATTTTAAGTGAATTGTGACCAATTTCTGTTAAGTTTGGACAGAATTCACCATTATAAAAATCACTTGAACAAATATCATGTGGGTCTTCTAATCTTTTACATTTAAAAGTATATTTTACTAAGTTTTCAAATGTTTCTGATGGATCTTTTTCCATCTTTAAGAAAATTGCTCTCATATTAATGGTGTTTATGTGCAAATTGTGTGCAAATGAAAAAGGTTATAATATTTAAAACGTTGCAACCTTCAGTGTTTATTGATGGTCCCACAAGGAATATTTTTAAGTGTTTTAAATGTGTCTTAAGTGTTTGTTTTTGTTGAGTTTTATTGTTTTGTGTTTTTGTTAAGTGTCTAACAAAATATAAAACTAATAATTTATTCAATCTAGTTTTGATTGTAAATACCTAATTCTTTTTTCTTTAAATCACTATTCAATTTTGTTGTTTTGTACCAGCCAATAGAGCCAATTATTAATGCTACAATACCAAATAAGATAAAGGCAAATGTAAAATTTTTATATTTAGATAAATATTTCTCTAATATATCAATTTTTAACTTTTCAAATTCATTAGTTAAAACGTCTTTTTCAGATTTGTGTTGAATATCTTTTATTGTTTGAAGTTCGTCACTATAGGATTTTTTTATTACATTTTTTACAGTTAAAATGGAATCCTTGTTTTCAATAGTTATTAGTCTGCTTAAACTATTTAAAGTGTCTTTTGTTTTCTGTGTTTTTGATTCTAATTTATCCAATTTTAAGCCAAGATTTTCTAATTGAAGGCTTAATAGTGAGACTTCTTTTTGAAGTGAATTCTTTTCAATTTCAATTTCTTGTTGTTGTTGAATTGGGTATACTAAAGAAAATATAATCATAGTTAACCCTCCTATAAATAATGTTTTATAGAGATTGTCTGAGCCTGAAAGTAAGCTACTTAATTCCATTATAGTGATTGTATTTTATCATTATCAATGTCCAAATTTACTGTTATTTTCTGATAATGAGCAAGTGTATCTGGATTGTTATTTATAAAAGTCCCTATTTCAGGGGTGTAGTTTGGGTGTTCGCGTGGTGTGTTACAAGCAGCTACACTCATAACGGTTGCTGAATATATTAATGCTTTTTTTGCTATATATTTAAATTCAATCTTTCCTGGAGATTGTAAGTTCAACTTTATGGTACTAGTGCTAACGTCTTCACCTAGATTAAAGTGTTGATTGACCTTTTCAGATAATTGACGTATAGAACTAATGAAATCTACTAATTCATCTATATTAATTTCATCTTTAGTTTGAATATCAACAATGTAGTGAGCTTTTTCATTTTTAAGAAATAAACTATGTGTTACATTATTTATATATGACTCATATTTTTTTATGTTAATTATTGACTGTCTAGACGTTTTTATTCTATGAAACATAGGGTCCAAGTTTGTCATGTTTTTTGTCTCAAGCCATTTAATTTGCTTTCTCTTACGAAATACGCAGCCTTCTTCAGTATCATTCTTGACAAATGTATTATCATCTGAAACCTCTCCGAAAGAAAGTCGAGAAGATTTTCTACTGGGTATTACAATAACATCTCCTTTCTTTAATTGTTCAAATTTAATTAGCTTATTATATATAGCCGTTGTTTTAGATTTTTCTTTAGAGATCTTAATGTCTAATCCCTCTTTATGTGCTATTTTTGCTTTAACCTCAGTAGCTGATTTATTTTTCAAATCGTCAACTGTAATATAATTCCATCCAATACCTATAAATTCATTGAGTACAAAGGTTTCATAGTATTCTCCTCCGTCGGTTCTTACAAACCAATAATCTTTATCTTTACTTATGTTTTCTGTGTTATTGTATATTTCTTCTAAATTCATGTTACTTTTTTATTTCGATTAATCCTTTAGCTTTTTTAATAATTACTTTATTGTTCGTCAGAAACTTCTTTATATTTGTTTTCAATAATTATTCTGTGGAAACCATGAACTCACCTTTTGCTTTTAAGAAATCGATGAATTTGTTTATCGTTTCCTTCATTGGTTGATTAACTGAAAGTTGATCATTTTCTTTATACAAAATCCCATCACTAATCATATCGTTAATTAAGGACCAATGATCTTCATAGAATAATCTAGTATTCACATCATCAAGTCTTCTAAATTCTTTGCTCTTTAATCTTTTCGATAGGTCTGAATAATTTTCTTTTAAGCCTTTTTCGTCCCATAACAACATTTGTGATTGCTGTAGGCTGCGTGATCCTTGTAATTTGTAGTTGTCGAAAATTGCATCATCCATTCTTGTATAGTTATATGACTTTATTTTTTTAAAATCTTTAACCATTTTTATTTTACGCTTCGTTTCTTTTCTGGTATCTATTTTTTCTGATATCTCTAGAATAAGTCCAATGATCAATGCTCCTATGAAAAAATAGAGATTAAACCGAAAAACTTGAGTCCAAAAATCACCTTCATAAACATTTCTAAGAAACGTTTTTTGAGTTTTTATATCTAAAGAATTAACCACATCTATATTTTTTTGTCCTGCAATTTTTCCAAGAGAGTTTATTTTAGGTATTTCATTTTTTTTATGAAGAATCAATAATTTGAGAACAAAGAATTCCCCCGATTCTAAAATGACTTTAGAAAAAATTAACTTGTTTTTTGTGAAATTGTGTAGCTTGATATTCCGCTTAAGATAATCATTGCTCGTTTGTATTAAATCTGGTTTTTCAATTATTTGGCCGGAACTTATTACCAACCCAAGAGGGTCATTATTGTCTAAATACTCTTTAAATAAATGCTGTTTTCCATTGTTAATTATCTTTATTGTAATAATTCTTAAGTTTTCATTTGATTGTTTTAAGTTAGTACTATCATATGAAACTTCCAGTTTACTTATGTCAGCATTAAAATCTAAAACATTTGTGTTTGCAATTATTTCATATCGTACGTCAACTGATTTTTCTTGTAAAAAAGCATAGATTGTTATTGCAGCAGAAAATAGTCCAACAAGTGCAAGTACAGTTTTTGACCCTATGTTATTGAATATCTTATTTAATAAATTGCCTTTCATGTATTCTGTTTTATTTGTACCAGTATAGATGCTCGAATTATATGCGTGAGAAGCACTCCGACTATTTTAGTCGGAACTGTCTACTCGATTATTTGTTTTTTTTTATTACTATCAATAACGAATATTAATACTAGTAAACATACTAGTATTATATGTGTGAGAATTGAATTTCGATTAAAATTGACTAGGTACTTTCAAGGTATTTGTTGTCTAAGTTCTGGAATAAATTATATTGTTTAAGCGAGTTGATTTCAATTGAAGCAAAAAATGCACGAACAAAGGACTTGATATTGAAGGAGTACGTGTTCTTCACCTTTTTTACAAGAAGAAAGAATAATTCAAAAAAATCTTTCCCATGTGCAAAAAACCTAATGTCATTATATGTGCTATGCTTATTATGTACCTTTTTAATTTCAGCTTCGAATAAGTCTTTTTTTGGTAAGGCGTTGTTCTTTGAAAGGAACTTATTTAATAATTCTTCACTAATGTAAGAAATTTCTGCGCCATTAATTTTAAATAACTTATCTAATTCCAGCATTTTATAACTAGGATTAATGACAGATCTAGAATGTCTTAAAGCGAATAAGTCAAGTAGTATATTTTCAAAAGTTTTAATAATTTGTTCCGTTTCAATAGGAAAGTTTTTTAAACCAATTTTCAAAAACTTTGAAATACTTTCATTATTGAAAAAATACATTTCTAGATTAGCAAAGTCTGTATATTCAAGATACGGAATGCTTAATATATTATCACTAATAGTATCAAAATCTCTATCTACAATAAATGTTATATGGGGTAAATCACTTCCTAAAACGTTATTCAGATATTTTGTAAGATATAATACTTTTTCTTTATTAGACTTTATTTGATTACCAGTAGTTTCAGAAAAATCCACATTATCAATGGATATCACGTTAATCTCTTCTCTATCCAAATAAAAATCCAAGAGATTAACTTCTTCTGGGCCCTCTACATAAATATCTTTTAAATCTGGTTCGACAAAGTACAAGGCTTCAACCTCATTAACTTTTCTTAAATAATCCTTATCCATCTACTCTTCAAGTTTAGTTACATTCTTTGCGTTTGGAGCCAAAAGCTCAATAGAATGTGTTGCAATGATGAATTGAACAAAGTTATTTGAGCTGAACTTTAATAACGTTTTTAGGAGGTTTCTTTGCCATTTAATGTTAAGTGATATTTCAGGTTCATCAATTATGAAAATTGTTGCCTGGTCTGTTGCTGTTATGGTGTTTATAAAAAGTAAGAGCAGTTGTTTTTCACCGGAAGAAAGCATTTCTATGTTTAATGGCTCACCTGAATTATGAGAAATTTTAAAACCATAATTTAAATTAAATGAAACAGTTTTGTTAGTGTAGTATGAATTTATTGAGTCAACAAAGTCATTCACAATATTATAAAGGTTATTTAGGGCACCTATTCTTGCTTTAGTACTATTAATGAATAGGTTCAATATGCCAGGTAAAGATTCTTTGTTTTTTTTAATGCTTGATATTGAGCTTCTCAACTCTATAAAATCTGTAGGGGCGATAAGTCCGAAATGTGCTAACCTTGAACTCTCTTCTTCTAGAAGTGTTAATTCTTCTAGTAAGACTGGAAGACTAGGTGTTTTTTCAAGCGGTTTATTAATACTTTTAATAAGGTCTGAGAATATGTTCATATTATTTAATTCCGCTGTATTAGAACTTAGAATAACTTGTTTCCTTATCCAGTCAATAAATCTTTCTACGGTTAATTCTAAAGAAAGGCGTCTTTCATTTAGTTTTTTCTTGGTTGTAATTCTTTCATATTTTCTGGCTAATTCTATATTAGAAGTTGAGAAATCAAAATCACTATCATGTTCAGTTGACGCTGTGCTACTCAATGTTTTTCTATCATCTGAGAGAAAATAGATTGAAATATTTAAGTTTCTTATGTAGTTCAATATAGTACCGAAATATTCATCTTCTTTAGAACCAGGTTCAAACCGAATATTATGTCCGTCATATGTGGAGAGAAGTAATTTTTTTACAAATCTGTTATTCTTCTTTATGTAATATGTATATGCCCCGTAGGTACTGTTATCTCTAAAAGCACCTATTTCTATACCATTTGTAAGAGCAATGGCAAATTTTTTAAATTTTGTTTTTGCTAGTCTAGATTTGTATCCACTTCTATCCTTTGTGGAAAGTAAATAGAATATTAAATTTAAAACGGTAGTTTTTCCAGAACCGTTATCTCCGTACATAATAAAAAGTTTACTTAACTCTTTCTCATCTGTTTTTTTAGGTAATGAGTAATTATAGTGACCAAATAATTTCTTAACTGTAATTGATTTTATTCCTATTTCTTGTGTTTCCATTGGTATTTGTTTTTTTATTTGATGGTTTTATTCAATTGTACTTAACGTTTATCTATGTATCTGAAAAGCTAAAATTGAAAAAACAGAAATATTTTCGTGTTGGGTAGATTGCCCTATTCCAATTTTATATAATTGTTTACTCTATCCTGTGCATTAGTAATTACTTAGTAAGATTTGTTTTAAGTTCTTTTATTTCTTTTAGCGTAATTTTATTTGGAAGTTTAAGTCTACTATCTTGTGCTATATAGGTTTTATATGCTGTATAACTACTTGACCTGCTTATAGAATTCTTTGTGTTGATAGCTCCTCCAGCTTTAGCCAATCCAAAATTTGCAGAAGCATTAACTCCAAATTCACCCTTACCATTAAAACTCTTTGCCCCTCTATTAGAACTCCAAACTACGTCATGTGTGTAATTTAATTCTATAATTGTACTATCTGAATAATTACTCGGAATAGCAGATAGTATAGAATTAATTGTTTTTATTCTATTAGTTGAGTCTAAAAGCATAGTCGGTGGAAATAAATTTGGCCTTATAGCTATTAATAGTGGTGAAGCGATAGTACCGCCAGCTATTACCATTGAATTTTGTTTATCTAATGAAGCACTTGCTTTTGCTGCAATGTCAGAACCAGGTGCACTACCTACAGCTTCAATGGAAGCTGTTAAATATCCAGAGCAATCCAAATTATAAATGAATGAACTAAAACTACTTTCCATAAGAAATTTCGTGACGTCAAAGTTCAAATAAGTAGGGGCACTCATAATTGGATTTTGAAACTCCTTACCATCCGTGTCAATTACTTTCATCCAATGAATTAAAGTAGTTAAAGCTACACCGTCAGCCAGTATTACTGTGTCAGCCAAGGGTTTTAAACTTTCCATAACAAATTTTGGGATGAAGCCAATTTTCTTTTTCTTTTTATTTTGTTTTCTTAGTTTCTTCGCAATTTTCTCGGGAACAGGACAAAGCTGATTGTCAGGGTCAAATAAACTTTTAACCTCTTGGTATAGACTTACTCTTTGTGGATTAATACCTACATAAATATTTGAAGTGTCAGTGTTCATTAGGTTACTATTTTCTACAGCTAATATACTCTCAATTCTCTCTAAGCTTTTTAAATTTCCTTCAATGCCTAGTTCTGTAATAAATTCTTTGTACTGTGATTCATCAATTTCATCTGAATCAATAGGTGAATCACAGGAGTTTAAAAAAAGTATTTTAGCGATTAAAAAAAGTAATAATGTGCTTTGTTTCATAGTTTTCATAGTTTTATTTTATAAATGTTCATAATCTTGTGCTTTTTATTAATGCCTAACAATCGAATTATATTTATTATTTTAATAAGCCCAATGAAAGCAGTTATCTTTTAGTAAATAGTTACAAATGGAACTTTAGTCATAGGGTGTTTTTTACTATACTGTTTATGTTATAACAAATCACGAATAAAACCTATTAATATGGCTATTCCAACAATTATCAGCCCAAAAATAAGTTGAATTTTTCTTGTATCATTATTTTTGTATGACATAATATGTGTTTTGGGTAAAATAGGGGTAAATACCCCTATTAGGTAGGGTTGTTTACCCCTTTATTTAATAACTAACTTTTATCACTATAAAATAGTGCAATTACTGGTGTTTACGGGGTTAGTTTCGCGAACTTTTTGGGTTATGCCATGCTATTTTTAGGCACTTTCCTGAGCATCACCACCTAACGATTTTATTTGATTGTTTAGCTTTGTGATTAATGCTTCATTAGCACTAATTGTTTTTTCTTGAGTAATTATTAATTTTTCTTGAATCTTAATTTCACCCATTAAGCCTTTAATTTCTAATCTTAAATATTTAGGGTCGTTATTTTCTTCTGAATGGCCAATAGATTCACTTTGATTTGAAATTAACATTTCACCTTCTCCGGTTAAAAGCCATATTGGATTAATTTCTTTGTATAGTTTTAGAAACTTTTCTAAATTATCTGTCTTGATCGACTTGTTTCCGTTTATTGCTTTAACTAGCGTACTGTTAGAAAGCCCTAAGTCCTTTTCACTTTGTCCTATCTTAATCCCTTTGTGTTTAAGGAAAGTATCAATATTTTTAACAATCATCCTAATAGTTTTTAGAAAGTTTTCTACTTTTTATTTGTTTTCTTAGAAAACTTTCGTTTATATTTGCAGCAACCAATTAAACGAATATGCGACATTCAATTACAACGGAAAAAAGAACTATAAAAGTAATTCAAGCTTTAGGCTTGTGTTTTTCAATTGTGGGTCGCATCACGATTAGATGGTTAAAGGGGGAGATAAGTCTACAAGGCACTTATTCTCCCTTTTTTTTGTATTTCAAAAAGCATACCAACTTGCAATATAATATAAAACTTTCTTAATTATGGACGTTAATCAAAAAATAAACAGCTTCACACCGCAAGAACTAGCTACGTTCTTAACTAATTTGAATGGTTTTGATATTGATTTTAGCATTAAAATTAAACCACAAACTAATGAGTTGAATATACATGAAGCTTGTGAATTCTTAAATGTATCGCCAAGGCAAATTGCAATTTTAGCAAAAGAAGACTTAATTAAATCAAAAAAAAACAAAGGTAAACTAGTTTTTTACAGAGATGACTTAACAAGTCAACGTGCATTAGGGTTGATATAGTGTTTCTTAAACGGGATTATCGTCCCAATGTGTGAATTATCTTACCTAAGAGTGAACGTGTTTGACAAAGAGTGAAATGAGTACAAAATAACAATCAATCTTTGTATTCTTATTTAAAATGTAATCATAAATACAAAATAAAATGACAACAGCAGAAATAGAAGCGAAATTAAACGCTCAAACAAAAGAAATTAACAAGTTAAAATCTTACAACACTAAGTTGGCCAAGAAACTTGTAGAAAACAACATTGATGTTCCTGTTCCTAACTGGAGTAAAGAGAACTCAGAAGGAGTTGAAGCAGAAGATACTGCTGCAACTGAGTCTTAAAGGTACAACAAAACGAGCGTAAATACTCGTAACTTAGGTTTTCTGGTGGGTGGTTTTAAATGCCACCTGCCTTGAAAACAGTATTAAAAAAACAATCCCCCAAATTCTGTTCTAGCCGGCAAGCATTTTCAGAATAAGGAGGACCAAACAACAAGACTCAACTAACGTTGAGGGCTTTGTTGCATCTAAACCATAATAAATTATGAGTTCATCCACAAATGTAATAAACTTTCAGAAAAGCAATGAACGGGTAGCCTTCTTAATATCTTCTTTTAATAAAGAAATTAAAGAACAGGGCTTAAGTGTCAAATATCGATTGACACACATGCACGAATCATTATTACAAAAATTGATACGTGAATATGGCACTAAGCTTAATTCATCATCACAAGACCCTAGAGTAAGTGATAATTTATTAAGGGTAAGAGATAATACAGTTCCTTACTACACAAATGACAATAGAAGGTTGAGAGACACTACAAGTAACTACATAAGTAGGCTTGAAAAATTTGGCTTTATAAGCGTACGACAGAGCACTAGACTTGAAATAATGCTGCACCCTAACCTTATTCAATTTAACCCTGAGGTAAAGGCTAGATACAAGGTTTTAAAGCCTAGATTGATGGTTAAATTTAATGAAAAAGCGGCTAAAATTGAAAAAAATTTAAAGATTGATAATCAAGACGTTAATAATTATATTGTTGGAAAAACGTGCATAAAGTATATAACTCATTATTATAATAACTTAATAAACAAAGATGTTGATAAGTTAAATGCGAATGCAAGTAAACCTAAAGTTGAAAAATTAAACTCAATTAATACCGCCCCTGTGTTATCTGAGACTAAGTTTCAAGAGCCACAACAAAACAGAGGAAAAATTTTGGAAAAGCGTGAAAACTATTTCGGAAAAACTTCAAAAGCAAGGCAGTTCCAGCTAGAACGTGAAAAAAAGCACCAGGCGCTGAAAGAATCAGTTCAAGAAAAGGTGGATTACCTATGGAAATTTACCTACACAAATTTTTATGAAGGTAAAATTGGTGCAAATCACCGCATTAAATTCTTATCACAAAGTCAAAAAGATTTCGCTAAGGCCTTTTTCGAAAAACAGTTCAATAACGTCAGTAGGCGTGATTTACACAAGAAAACAAAAGAAATTAAGTCTGTTTTAAACAGGTGGAAACGCTTTTTGAAAGGAAACTCAAGCTTAAACACGCCATTGCCAACCGTATTTTTTGGACCAGGGCATAAATTTAGTTGGAACCAAGCTACTGAATGGGCCCGATTAGATATGAAGGCTAAGGCCTTGCAGAATTTAAAAAGCCGAATAGCTAGTTTATTTACTTGGCATAAATCAGATGCTTTCAAAAAACAGTCAATTGCTGAACAAACGGAGCAGTTTCAGAACTTAGATAAATCTAAAAACGCCATCATTTACAAAGAAAGTTGGAAAGATGTACATACTGAAGAAACGGTTGTTCTCTATGCTGCTGACTATGAAGAATTGGTTGAATACTACGAAAAACAAAAGTATAATCACATAAATCAAACTGCTTAAAATGGCATCACAATTACTATTAACCTACAATATAGGCCGAATTACAGAGGATCAATTGGAAATTAAACCTAGCAGAACTCAATGGGTAGTAAAATCAAGACTTGCATTTGAGAGAGAAAACGACTTAACCGTTTTTGAATTACCACGCAAAACTAGAGGTGTGCTAGGTAATCCAGAATTAATTAAAAAAATTGAAGATGTAATATTAGAACACTTTAACCAGAAATAACAAAACTAAAACAGATGCGAAAACCAAAAAAAATACACAAGTCTTTTTGTAAAGACAGATCACTATCGAAAATGATAGTGTATTTAAAAGACGGCTCAATTATAACCAGATACTCATTCTTAGCAGCAGATAAGAAAGGATTTAGAATTGGGATTCAAAGATTTGAAAAGATGTTGAATCACCCTGCAAATGCTCACAGGTGGAAAACGGCCATTATTTACGACAATCAAAATAGATCTAGACCCGAGATTGAGAAATTTAAAGATCAATTAAAATGGTGTCCAGTAACAGAAGAATATATCTCATTTTAAAATATAATTAAACAATGACACAAATGAAAAAATCAATAAAATTTAAAGAACAAAAGCTAGTTGACAGTATAAAACGTGGAGATAAAACACAGACTGTTCGAATAATTAAGTCAAAGCCTTTGGATAGTGATAAGTTTATTCAACGCGAATTGGATTTACATAAATATCATAAAGCAAAAAACTATTCAAGTTACCCAATATTAGAAAATCTAATTAAACGTAGCAAATATCAAATTGGTGATACACTCACTATTGAAGATACAGATATTGAAATTTTAATTACATCAATTAGCTTCAGTAAAATGCTTGAATTGGACAATTCTCAATTACAAAAAGAGGGGTTAGACCGTACCTCAAACCCTTTCGGTGGATTTTTCTATTATGACTACTTAGAGCGAAAATACGCTTGTAAATCTCGTTATGAATCGTTTGCACAATTGATGCTGGTTTGTTATGGTGTTTCTGCTATAGCGAGAAACCCGATTGTTTTTGTTTATGAATTTAAAATTGTTGAGTGATGGAAAATTTAACCCAAATAGACCAGCGCTATTATCATCAGGTAAAACACTTAAAAATAAAAGCTAAAGTTGATTTGTATGATACTAAAGAACTATTAAGTTTTTTAAAACAGATTCAAAAGTTTTTAGTTAGATGGCCAGATCATGTTTTTATGGCCAGAGAATGTGATTTATTGATAGCAAAGCTTTATAAAAAGATTACTTCAATAAATAAACCTAAAAGTATTACGGTTAATTACTTTGAAGTTTATGCTTTGGGCTACGCTTATAACATAGCAACTGTTATTTATTCAGAAGCAGACATTCATGCCAATTTCCCACAGGTCCATAATATAATTTTCGATAGAATTAGAAACCAAATACCAAACATATTTAACCATGAAAATAGCTAATAATTTAGACATAATTCCAATATTTGATACGCTTGGTGGGTTATCCTCTAGGAATTGGAAAGGTGATTTAAACTTAATTGAAATTTCAAGAATTGGTGATAAAATTAAACTCAATTATTTTGGTAGAGTAATTCAGAAACTTGAAATGATCGTTAGAATACTACTTAATAAAAAAGCATCTGTCATCTACTTAAATAAAAACACAGTAAACAGAATTACGGTAAACATAAATGCAGCTGAACAATTTGAAATAACAAATTTGCTCTATAATGCAGAATGTGAAACTAAAATATTTAACCAGGAACTAATTAACCCAAACTTTGAAAAATGGAAATTGAATTAAGGCTTTCCAACAATCTTAAATATTTTTTTTACGGTATTTGGTTTAAGGATTTTCTTTTTAGAGTTTAAATCTAATTTAATTACATTTTCAATTCCAATCCACCTTTTAAGTGTTCTCCAATTTATTAAATATAGACTGGCTAATTCTGATTTGCCATAACTTCTAATTAAAACTGCCTTGCTACTGTTCAATTCACTCATAAAATTGTTTTTAATGTATCAAGGCAGTACAAAAATAGCATTATTTCTAACAATTTATAAAAATAATGTCTGAAAAAGAGTGACAAAGAGTGAATAATAAGGACCATGTCTGATTTATCGTACCCATGTCTACACGTGCTTGAAATCACTGCTAAAAAAGTTCAGATGTTTGTACCCAACAATTACTAAAAGGTAGAAATGTCAAGATTAGTTAAAATTCTTTCAGTTGCAGCGCCACTTATTTTTATAGGTAGTAAAGTAGTTGGTCATAGAACTAAAAACATTCTACATGATATTAAATTTAACATTCCATTAGAATCAATAAAATTTGGTTTTGTTTCGTTGGCTACATTCTTTGTTAAATCGTCATTAAGAGTTCAAAATCATTTGTACACAGCTATTACAATTAAAAACATTCACATGACTGTTTTTGTAAAAAAGAATGATGGTTCATTAACTGAATTGGCATCTACTCCACCAGATACTAAAGAGTGGATTATTAAAGAAAATTCAACAACAATTATTTCAGATATAAAAATTAATGTGAGCAACATTAGTTTAATTCCTGCATTACAAAATTTAATGAATAAGCCTAAAGGTGAACGATTTAAAATAGTAATAAGTGGTTATGCTAATTCAATTCCATTTACAAAAGATATGTGGTACTAATGCAAGCTTTATTAACTAGACATATAAAAAACGGTAATCAATACAATAAGTATTTTGCACCTGCTGACTTTAAAAATACCAATTGGGCCAAAGCAGATGTAATGACTACGCTTGAATTAATGGCGAAAATAGTTACTGACACTAAAAACCAAACTAAAGCCATTGCACAGGTTTTAAAAGGTGGTTCTTTACTGGAAACAACAAATAACATTTGGGACTTTTTGTATAACCACGTTCAGTATAAATTAGATGATCAAGGTTTAGAACAATTACGTTCTCCAAATAGATTATGGGCCGACCGTAAAACAGGTGTTGATTGTGATTGTTATTCAATTACAATTTCATCCATACTAACCAACTTAAATATTCCACATTCTTTACGAATTGCAGAATATAGCCATAAAGGGTATTACCAACATGTTTACGTTGTAGTGCCAATTTCAAAAAATAGCTTCATTACAATTGATCCTGTATTAGATCAATTCAATGAAGAAAAAACGTTTACAAAAAAACACGATAAAATTATGATTCAACATCAATTTTTAAGTGGTACAGAAGATCATACACCTGTATTAACTTTCGGAAATGAGTTTAACGAATTAGCAGGTTTAGGAATGACTGATCCAGCTAATGCAGAACACGCTTTTTTAAATTCAGCTAAAAAACATTTAACTACTACGTTAGCAATGATTGAAGCTACTCCAGAAAGATATGAGGGTACAATTAATCCAGAAGTTTTAGCAGAGCAAATCACGTATGCCTTAGAAAATTGGGATAATAAAATTTCAAGAAATGCAGTTTTAGAGGAATTATCTGAAATGGCAGAACTTGGAGAAGATAAGCCAGAAGTAGCAAAAGGTGTGAATGGATTTGATGAGTTTCAAGATGAATTTTCAGCTTTAAATGGTTTTGCAACGGCAACCATTCAAAGGTTAAGAGCAAACAGAAATTCAAGACTACCAGCTTATTCTCAAAGATTAAGCATGAATCGTAAATCTAACAGTAAAGCATTAGCAAAAGTTAAAGCTTTAAAGTCAAGACGTAGAAAACATAAGAATGTTGTTCCTGCTACAATTAGACGTAAAACATTACATAAGTCACCAGAATTATTACACTTAACACAGGGTAAGCAATTAACCTTAAAAATTTCATTAAATGGATGGGGGAGTAATTTGTGGAGCAAAATTAAGACTGGTGCAAGTTCAGTTGCAGCCGCAGCAAAAAGAGCAGCCGCAGCCGCAGCAGCTGCTGTAAAAGCAAAAACTATTCAAGCTGCTAAATGGGCTAAAGAAAAAGCGCGTCAAGCAGCAGAAGCAGTTAAAAAAGCAGGTAAATGGGTTGTAGCACATAATCCAATTTCATTTGCTATTAAAAAAGCGTTATTCTATGCCTTGAAGTTTAATATTTTTAAAATGGCTTCACGCTTAAAAATTGGATATTACAGAGTAACTCAAGCAAAAGCAAAAGGTTTTGATTTAAGAGAGCATGCTAAGGTACAAGGTGCTTTAAGAAGAGTTAAAGCTATGTATAAAGCAATGGGAGGTAATCCTGATGATTTGAAAAAAGCGATTCTTTCTGGTAAAGCAGGGGCGTTAAATGGATTAGGTGAACCTTTAACATTGGCAGCTGCAGCAGTTCCAGCATCAGGTATAATTGCTAAAATCGTTTCATTCTTAAAAGGAATTGATTTTAAAAAATTGATAGCAAAGGCAAAAGGAATGTTACCAGCAGAAGTTAATGATATAATTGATAAAGGTCAAAAGCTCATTTCAAATTTAGACGCAAGAAACCCAAATCCATCAATGCCTAGAACAGCTGTTCAAGATGGTAATACATCTAAGGTTGTTGATGATTCATTTACTAAGCCTTCAGTTGATACTGGAGAATATGCTTATGTAGACCCAAACAAACCTGCTGAGCAATCACCTAAAGAAACTAAATCTAATACAGGTCTTTACATTGGTTTAGCTGTAGCAGGGGTTGCTACAATTGGAGGTTTGGCTTATGCTAGTTCTCAAAAAGGTAAAAAGTCTTTAAGCGGAGTGCAAGAAGTAACAATTTAATATTCAATAAATCAAAAATAAAAAGAGTATGGCGACAGAAAAAAGTAAGTCAAAAATGAAAATAAATACTAAAGTTTTAAAAACTGACAGTATCAATACAGTAGCCACAATGGGTGGTGTAATGTTAGGGAATGCAGCAAGCAAGTTGATTCCAATTGAAAACCCTTTAATGAAAAATGCAATTCCATTTGCAGCAGGAACGGGATTAGTTGTACTAGGTAATGCTGCCAACAAGAGTTGGGTTAAAGGAATAGGAACAGGTTTGTTTGCTTTTGGAGCATTAGCTTTAGCAAACAATCTTTTATCTGGTCCAGCAATGCCTAAAGGTGAAGAGTCTTTAGAAGGATTTTTAGATAATCCATTGATTTCTAAAATCAAAAATGCTTTAATTCCAAACTTAGGAATGACAGACGAAAATGTAGTTTCTTACAGTGATAATGATTTCTTAAATGATTTGAATTCAAATCTTGTTGAAGAGATTGAGTATGAAGAAGCGAATGAAAATCCAATGTTAGAAGGTTTTGAATTAGCTGGACAATACGCAGGAGAAGCACCATTTAAGTTATTATAAAAACTTAATCAAAATAAAATATTAAATAGTAAATTTTAAAGAAGATGAACAAAGGAAAATACGGGGCAATCCCATCAAAAAGAACAGAAAAAGCAACAAAAGCACTTGAGAAAGATTCAAGATCTTTATCAGCATCAGAAAAAAATGCGTACGATAATAATGAATTAGAAAAAGTAGATGGTAATTTAGTTTTGAAAACTCTAATTACACCAGGTGAAGAATTAGATTTATTATCAGTTCAAAAGAACAAAGATAGTAGAGTTGGAATTATTGATTTTCAAGATGCACAAATCATTAATGATGGTGCAGGAGGTTCAATGATTGTTGATGCAATTAAATTTTCACACGCTGCAGGTTTAAAAGCTGATGATGTGGCTGCTAAGTCTTTTATTCAAAAAGCATGGCCAGCAGATTTAGAAAACGGATATGTTTTAATTAAGCAAGATACTGCCATTTTACATAAAGCAAAGCTTTCTGATTTTGCTTTTAAAGGTGATGAGCCTCAAACTAGAGAAGCACAGTATTTACGTTTAGCTAGACCTTTTACTTTAGCAGCTGGTAAAAGAATCACAATCAAATTATTGCGTCCAAACGGTGTTGTAGGAGCAGATCATTTCTTAGCTGTAGAGTTTAAAGGAATGCAATTAGTTAACAAAAGAAAATAAGTACAACTTATTGACTTAATACAAATCAAATAAATTAAAGGACAGATAGTTAATGTCTGTCCTTTTTTTATTTTAATTCTTTATTATCATGAATAAAAATTTTTATTACCACGCTGAAAGTGTTGAGTTAGCAATTGGAACTGCTGGTTTAAATAAAATGCAAATTGCATTACCAGATTCATTTAACAAAATTATTGGTTTTGGAATTGCAATTACAGATGATGGTGGCGATCCAAATTTTAAAGTTGGATTACGAAAAAATAGTAACGAACTTTTAAATGTGACTCATAATGTAGTTACAAGAATTAGTGCTGACGTTGCGCCAAAAGACAAGTTTTTACCTTTTATAGATATTGTTGAAGTTGGAAACAAATTATTTGTTGTTTTTGAATTTAACGTTGTTTTAACAAGTAAGTTTAAAATTGATGTAATTTTCAAAACTATTAATCCAAATGATTGTAATAACAGTGCTTATCCAACTGCTGAGGGTGACCAAGGTCGATTACATGAAGCTGTAGATTTACAAAACCCACCTCATTAATTAGTATAAGTCATGGCAAAAGGAAATTTTAAAGTTGAAATTTTAACAACAATAAAGTCAGGGAATTATCCTTTCCCAGATAAATGTTTGCGTTCCACTATCAAAAATGATGGTGGTTCACGAATATTTATTTTTGATGGTATTGAATTATTACCAGGGCAAAGTTTCCCAATTCCAGACGTTACAGGAATGTATTTAAAGGATAGTGTAAAGGTTTCTATTGTTGAAATAACAGGAGATTTTACAAACAAAACATTAGTATCATTTATTAATTTAATTGAACATTAATATATGCAAGATTTTGTAGTTTCAAATAGTGGTGTTAAACAGGGTAGTTCATTTCCAATACCTGCGTTTAATAGTGGTGTAGTTAATGTTGAATCAAACATTACTTCTACTATTCAAATTGAAGGAGATTATTTTACACCAGATACAATAGTTACAATTGATCAAAGTCACTTTGTAATTAACTCTACGATTATAGTAAATGCTCATTTAATTGAACTCAATGTTACATTAGGCGATTTTAGTTTAATAGTTGATAGATTAGTTGATTTAACAATTGAAAATGAGGGCGGAGATTCCATTTTTGTTGATGCTATTAACATTTATGATGCAGGATGGACAGATTTAACATTGGGAGGTGACGAACTAACTATTGGAACTGATGATACTTTTGATATTCAGAGGACTGATAATATTTTTCTGAAAAGAGATATTAACGGATTGTATCTTTCAACAACATCTGTCGGTTGGACTAACGCAATGTTGTTTAATTTTTTGAAATTTCAAAGAGGTAGCAACACAACTTTGGAGTTTGTTTTTAAGGGAACTACATCTATGATGCTAGGAATAGGTAGTGATAATATGGCTCTTGGCGTTTCAGTTTGTTACACGCAATCGGAGTCCGTTCTTTATACCCATACAAATGGTTTTCAAGGGATATATTCAAATGATGGAACGCAGGGTTCAGTTATTGCTGTAAATGCCACAAGTGTACCAGGAAAAACAGGGTGGCAATATTTTAAAATAAAAATTTTAAATGATGGGGGGTTAAACTCTTTATTTCAAGTCTTTTTACTACCAACGCAGAATAAATCAGATTGGAATGACGAATCTAACATGGTCTATTCTGTTACCAATACAGCTACACCAAATAACGTAAATTTAGTACCTGTAATATATACCCTTAATGACCCAGCATCAAGAATAGCAGGCGTTAGAAAAACTACACTATAATGACAAGACAAGAGAACATAATTTACTGTACCAATAATGGTTTAGTTGATATAATTAATCAAGTAGATAATTTAACAGATGAAGAGTTAAACAACGCTGTTCAAGCTACTAGATACCCAAAGCGTAGAGTTGACGGGCAAGCCTATTCTGATATGATGGGCGCACGGTTAATCAATTTAGATGCAGAGGATTCAGTAAAGAAAATTATTTCAGAATACTTTGCAGTACCTCAAAGTTTCCTTTGTCAAGGGTGGTGGAAATCTGCCTTTAGAGATATGCAAACCAAAATACCAACTGAACATGTTAATCAAGAGTTGATTGATGAAATAACACTAGCAATGCAAAACTACATAGCCACAAGCTATTAAAATAACTAAATGAACTACTTAACACAACTTTTTGGATTCAAAGATGCAGCGCATTTTTTGGATTCCGCTTTTCACTTTAAAAACATAATATTAACACTTAATTTTAGTTTAACATTAGGGGCTATCTCTTTGTTTCTTGAAAATTATTTTGGTTTCAATCTAATTGTATTTGTAATAATTGTGATTTTATTCACAACTGAAATTGCAACAGGAACAGCAGCTTCAGTTAAAGAGGGAAACTCTATTTCGTCTAGAGAAATGCCTAAAGGTTACATTAAGCTTTTCATTTATTTTATAATAATAGCTTCAGCGCACTTGTTAGCTGTTAACATGCCCGTTACAAGTATTTTCGGATATACTACTAGTATTTATGAATGGATTCATTTGGCAACCTTACATTTCGTTATTTTAAATCTGTTTATTTCTTTATTCGAGAACTTTAAAAGGTTGGGCTGGGATGAATTTGTTCCACTAATTAAGCATATAAATAAATTCTTAAAAATTAATCCTAAACAATCTACTCCAGATGAAAATATTTAAAGGCCTATTCATTTTTTTTATAGCATTAATTCCAACAATCATTTTTACAGTAATTGGTATTGTATTTAGCTTTATTTTTCATTTAGTTGTTTTTAAATGGAAAACAGGACTTAAAAAGTCGGGTACTTACTTTTTTAAAATGGGGTTAGGAATAGATCAGTTTGCAAATATTTCTATGTCACCTCTTTTTAATCTAATCATGTTTAAGAAAAACTCTTCTTCTGTTTATTTTTTTGGTGATGAAGATGATACAATAAGTTACATTTTAGCTTTAAACTTTTATTCTAAAAACTTAAATGGATTTGGTACGTTTTGGGCTAATTTCTTAAATTTTGTAGATGAGGACCATTTGAAAAAAGCAATTGAAAATAAAAGAATAAAGGATCAAGAAGCAATTGAACGATTAAAAACAAATTTATGGACTACGCTAGCAGCTTAAACGCCACTCAAAGAAAGAATATTAAAGTCATTATATCAACACTAAATAAAAAAGGCTTTACAAACAAATTTATTCAAGCTGGTATATTGGCCATTGTGTCAAAAGAGAGTTCTTTTATCCCTAAATCAGAAAAAAGTTATTCTGGTACCAGCAATTATAGAATTAGAAAAATATTCAGCAGGACCAAGAACTTATCCGATTCTCAATTGACGAGTTTAAAAAATGATTCAACACGTTTTTTCAATTTTGTATATGATGGAATTATCGGAAACGGAACTAATGAAGGTGCTAAATATAGAGGTCGTGGTTTTAACCAATTAACGGGTAAAGGAAACTATGCTTCAATCAACAGATATACGTCTGTTGATATTCTTAAACACCCAGAGCTTTTAAATAGAGTTGATGTAGCAACTGAAGCATTAATTGGTTATTACGTCCGTAAGGTTAAAAGCAGACATAATAAGTTAAAACGGTACAATATGACTAGCTTACATGATGCTAAAACCTTAAAAGATGCAGTTGGTGTTATTTACCACGCCAATACAGGTTGGGGTAAAAGTAAGCGCCACATAATTAATGAGCCAACAGGCGGTTACAATAAAGCTATTGCGCGCGTTGATTCATTATTTAACTACATAGGTGGTTCAAAAAAAAAAGTCTAATCCCTTTTTTCCTGTTGTCGATAGCAGCAATTGGTGGTGGAACGTATTTACATTTAAACAAAAATAACATTTGAATTATGACAGTAAACTTTAAAAACTTAACAGAGAATTTAATTATTACAATTGTAATTGGCTTATTATGCGGTGGCATTGGTGCTTATGCTGGTTATAAATCAGCATCAGAATCAGCTTTAGCAATGATTGAAGCACAACAACCAATAATTGAAATGGCCATTGCTAAAAATACGTCTGAAATTGAAAACACATTTACAAATGAGTTTAAAAAAATTAAGAATAAAAAAGGTGAAGCCATCAACATAATTATTGATCCATCAACTAGAAGTATAATTTCCAATAAAGATACAAGCCAAGTCATTACAGTTGAACACAAAAAAGGCTTTTTTAGGCGCTTATTTTCTCGAAAAAAATAAGTTTATCGTTCCTATGTGTGAATAATCGTTCCCATGTCTACCTATGTTTGATTGTGTGTGAAATCACAACTGTTAAATAAGCAATATTTGTACATCAATTAATGTACAAATGAATAAAGAATTATTAGAGTTTAGTAATGAGGTTATAGATTATGCTGGAGGAGTTCAGATTTTTGCTATTAAAAATGCTATTAAAATTGAAATTGTAAGTAAAAAAGCTCCAATAAATAGACTTATAAAAGAAGTAGGGTCTTTTTATTCATATTTACATAATGTAATTGAAAAAATTTCACCAGATAAATTAATAATTATCGGTTATATTAAGAGTGTAAACTCACTTGACTCTCCTAAGGAGTTTCATTTTCTTAATACTAAGAATGAGATTGTTTCATCTACATTAAATGGTATTCCTTCAAATTCTGATAATAGCCCAATGACACAAATGTATCAATTTCAAATAGCTGCTTTAAATAAAGAAATAACAAAGTTGAATAAAGACAATGATAAATTGGAAGTGTTCAAGGAAAAGTATCAGGAAGTTAAACAAGACTTTGAATTACAAGCAAAAAAGAACGAGCTAGAAATGGAAAAAGAACGTTTAAAATCTGAAAATACGCTATCGAGTGTGTTAAATGGTTTTAAACCAGAAATACAAATGGCTTTATCTGGAATTGCTGAGAAATTCGGTGGCGGTTCAGGAGAAGGGCAGGAGCAACAAGCTTTAGGAAACCCTGGTTTAGATCCAGCAAGTAAATTAGGTGTTATTCTATCAACTTTTGATTCTTTAGATGATAAACTATTTCAGGATTTTTGGGAGTTAGTCGTAAGATTTTCAAATTTAGATGAAGAAGAAATGTCAGAGATTTTAAATTCATTACGAGAATTAACAGTTGAATCTAATGAAGAATTAGAAAAATATAAAAACGTAAAAAACAAATAGAATGGCTGTATATAAACAAGAAATTGAAATTAAAGAAATGATCAAGCTAAATGCTGTAAAAAAAGCAAAAGCAGTAGAACAATTAGCTAGTAATTTAGATTTAGAAGCTTTAGAAATTTTAGCTGATAAATCAAAAAAAACTGGTATGTCACAGAAAGTGAAAAAGTTTAAACTAATGATGTAATATGAGTAAAATAGTTAAAATAGGTTTAGTTGCTAGTTTAGCTGCTACTTTAATGTTTGCCAAACAAAGGGCCGATAAAACAAAGCAATTAAAACAAGATATACTTGATCTTAATTCTGGACCAGGAGATAGAAAGTTTTTTATTGAAGAGTTTTTTCCTAAAGCAACATTTAGTGAATTGGAATACATTCATAATTTTTTGATAAATAATATTAAACCAACCACTTCTAGCCAATTACAATTACATCAATTCATTTGGAATAAATACAATTTAAGCAATGATGGTTTAGGTAGCTTAATGGCTATTGGATTAATAGCTAAAATGATTCCTTATTTACTATTAGTTGGCGGTGGACTATTTGCCTATTCAAAGTTTAGTAAACTGTTTGATGGTTCAAGAACTGAATCCTACGATAGAGCAAAATGGTATTTTGTAGATGAATGGGGTGTTGAGTACAATGCTATTGATTTAGCAGTTAAATACCGTTCTGCAATGGATGGTGGAGGTACTTATGAAACTACTCTTTATGGATTAGCAAAATTATCAAGGGGTTCAAGATTTGACCAAATTACAGCAGCCTATAAAAAGATTACTAAAGACACGTTAACAAGACGTTTAGAAGACGAATTGGATGAAGACGAGTTAAGTAAATTCAATGCTATTAAAGATAATAAACCGCCTTTAAATCAATTGCCCGGTACTACTCATTATGAATTTGGAATTGGTGAAGAAGTAGAGGTTGGCACATCATTTACAAGCTATGTTTATTATGCAAGACAAAATGGTGCTTGGGTTAAAAAAACGGGAACTTTCAAAACTAATTTCGGTGGTAATAATATGGGAGAAATAAAGGACCGTAAACAATTAGGGAATAAAACAATAGGCTACAACAATTATTATTCAACTACTGAATACCCGTATAGGTTTGTAATTGGTGCAGCCTTAAATCGAATTTAGAATGAAAAAAGAAACAAAAACAATTAAAAAGGACAAACCAAAACAGAATAATGTACCATTAATTATTAGTGGTTTAGCATTATTAAGCATAGTTGGTTATGCTGCCGTTAGAGATAAACCAGTAATAGATACTAGTGGACGTTATCAAGACGATTTAATTGAAGATACTGATTATGTAGAAGTAGAAACTAGTAATTCTACACAATCTAGTAACGTACAATCTACAAATGTAAGTACCACATCAGATAGATTAGTTTATTTAGATATAAGTAAGGGTAGATTTTCAATAAGTACTTTTTACACTAGTTTTTTAGCAGAAATTAAGGCTAATCGTTTTTCAAATGCAATCAGCATGTTTGAAGCTTTAAATCAACATCATGTACGCTATTTTCATAACCGTTATTTAAAATCCTCAAAAAAAGGTCATACATTTTATGAAGATATAAGGGTGATTAATCTTTCAAGTGTTTATAAAACTAGATTAATTAAAGTGCTTGAAAAGCACGGTGTTGGTAAGGTAATTAAAACAAGAATCTAAAGACTTAAATATAATGTCAGTAATTAAAACATTCAATAACTTTAAAGGAACTCAGAAGCGTTTTGAGTTAAGAAAATTAATCAATTTAGCACGTAAAGAGGGTGCAAATGAGGTCGTTGATAAATTGACTACGATTTTACGTAATTACCCAGGTAAAAAAGTATTTAAACTAAACATTGAAAACAAAATCACTTCAGTTGAAAGAAGTATGTTGAATGGTATAGATACGTTTTGTGATGCAGATGAAAGTTTGGATGGTGTTTCTCCTGATGAAATTTATAACATGGTTACAGATGCTTTAATCAAACTGATTGAAGAAGATAAAGACAATAAATTAGTATGGCAGAAACCTGTCAAAAGTATGGATATATACGGAATGGCTGCATCAAATTTTGATTCAAAAAAAGCGTACTCCGGTATAAACAGTTTTTTACTTAATTTTCTTTGGCCAATGGTCAATAAAAAGCAATGGGATAAACCCTACTTTTTAACGTTTAAACAAGTGACAAAAAATAAGGGGAAGGTTAAAAAAGGTGCACAGGGCTATAAAGTTTTGTATTATTCAATTAGCTATTCTGTTTTATTATCTGATGGCTCAAAGTTTAGATCAAATGATGTTAAGAAGTTCACAAGTTACATACTAAAAAATAAAAGTAAGATACCCAAAATTGCAAAAGCAAATGATAAGCAAATTGCTGCTTTTATTTATCAATCTGGTTATTCTATTGTAAAGTACTATAATGTATTTAATGCAGATGATATTACTGGTATTGATTGGAAGTTAAAACCACAAGAACCTAAAACAGAAGTTAAAAGAATTGAATCTGCTGAAGGAATTGTTATTAATATGCCATTATTACCTAAAATCACGAACAAAGGCACTCAGCCAATGTATGTGCCTGCTAGAGATTTGGTAGACATTCCCAAAATTAAAGATTTTAAAACACCTCAAGAGTATTACGGTACATTGTTTCATGAATTGGTACATTCTACGCTTCATAAGAAGCGTTTAGATCGTGACGCATCCAATTATGCCCTTGAGGAATTAGTGGCAGAACTAGGCGCTTCATTTTTAAATGCTGAAAGTGGAATATTATATTTCAATATTAAAAACTCAGCAGCTTATTTAAAAGGGTGGCGTAAACGATTATTGAAAGAACTAAAGGAAGATAACAGATTCTTTTTTCATGCCACTAGCCGAGCGCAAAAAGCAGCTGACTATATTTTAGATAGAGATTCAAAAGGAACACCTAAATATTTGACTACTGTTAAGCCAAAAGTTGTGAAAACTGTCCGTAAAAAAGCAATTAAAAAAACGGTTAAAGCACCAGTAACAAAAAAACCAAAAGTAAACGCAAAAACTGGTCAAGTTTCATTGTTTGGAACGGATAAGAAAACAAGTAAAAAGGGATTAGGTTCTGTTTTTGGAGATAATGATTTATTTCAAATTGCTTCAGATAAAACGGTAAAGCAAAATCGCCCAGATACTTTTAGATTAAAAGGCGAAATAGGAAAATTGATGGAGGACCTTCAGCGTTTTAGAATGAGTATCGTTTTAACCGGTGATCCACACGCAGGAAAGTCAGAATTTGCTAAACAATTGGTAAATGCTTTTATTGAAAGTGGTTTTAAAGTTGGTTTTTTCGATTTAGAACAGGGTGGAATGCAATCTAAAGATACGGAAGAATCGATTAATAGAAATATTCCGTTAAAAAATCAAAGTTGTTTAGCTGTAGCTGGTGAAGCTCCAAACGGAATTGACACAATTAAGCAATATGCTGATAAGTTTGATGTTGTTGTAATTGATTCATTTCAAAAGTTAAATATTCACGCCAAGCGATTTGATGAATTAAGATTAGAATACCCAAATACAATTTGGATTGTAATATTTCAACAAAATGCTGAGGGTGGTACTTCTGGTGGTTCTGCTTCAACTTATGATACACCTATTAAAATAAAAGTGCATAGATCAGATCACACTTTTGTTAATAATTATGCAGAAATTGAAAAGAATAGAGGTAATTCAATTGGCCAAAAATATAACATATTTCAAAGAAAAGTCTTACCTCCAGAAGAAGACAAGCCCAAAACAGAAGAAGATAATCCAGAGTAACCTAATGTCATTGGTTATATTTTACCTCTTAATTAGCAATAATTAAGAGGTTTTTTTGTGTTTTATTTTTGATGGCGCACATAGGTTACGCCATGTTTTAGTATGTGAACTCCTTTTTACTTAATTTCTCTTCAATTATTGCTGGATTCATGTGAATATAGATCATTGACGTTTCTAATTTTCCATGTCCCATTAATTCCTTAATTAAAAGTACATCATTATACACACGAGCCAACGCAGAACCAAATGAATGACGCGCTACATGGAAAGTTAAGTTTTTATTAATCTTAGCAAGGTTAGCAACATCTTTAAGCATCTCATTTATCTTTTGCTCAGCTTGTTTTGGGAACAAAGTTTGTTCCTGGTCCAAAGATTTGTATTTATTGTAAATATCAACAGCTTTACCATTAAATAAAAGATGCAAAGGCATATTTCTAATCAATTTAATTGTTTTTTGCATACGAAAAGTAAGGTATGTTTTTTCACCTTCTTTTGAAAAACAACTGTTAGTAATACTTTGTAAATCTGAAATTCTTAAACCGGTATAACAGCTAAACAAAAATTTATCAATGACCAGCTGATAGTTTTCAAATCCGTTTTCAAGTTCAATCTTCTCAATTAATTTAATTTCCTCAAGTGTTAAATACTCCCTTTCAGTTTGTTCTGTCTCTATTTTAAAATCAATATATGGGTTGATGGAAATTATTTTCTTTTTAATTGCAAAGTTCAAGTATGTTTTAAAAAACTTATGATGATTCCATATCGTGTTTACTGAATACCCTTTTTTTGTTAGAAATATGTTGTACGATTGAATAGTATCATAATCAACTTTTTTGATTGGTATATCTGAAGTAAGGAAAGTTTTAAATATTTTCAATTTTGATTTATGATGTTTTTTAGTAGATTCAGCTAAGCTAATGCGTTGCTTAATTTCATTATCTATAAATTCAATAATATTATTTAATGTTTTAGTTTCTCCGCTTAATATTTTTTTTACTTCGGCAATATTGAAAGAGGATCCAGAAAGATTTGTTTCAGCGTTATACTTTTCTATTTCAGAATGAATTTTGTCAATAGTTTTATTATAAGTAAACCAATTTTCATTATTCTTCTTTACGGAATTAGTTTTTTTATCCCAATGCTGTGGGATTATCTTAATTTTCGTATTGTAATAAGATGGCTTTCGGTCTAGAGTAAGTCTTATCTCAACTGTCCCTTTTCCATCCTTAGAAAGCTTGTTAGTTCTATTAAAAACAGGTTTTACGCTTATCATGTTAGACACTTTTTAGTTTAGAATTGTAAATGTAAAACAAAGTGTCTAACAAATTAATTTTTAATTGCATTATTTTGCAAAGTATGGCTTTGCAAAATAATGCAATTGTAAGTCTGTAACTTTGACTGTTACTAGTGTTTAAATGAAAAAAGCCCTATCTATAATAGATAGGGCTTTTTTATTCCGTGGTCCCACAAGGACTCGAACCTTGGACCACCTGATTATGAGTCAGGTGCTCTAACCAACTGAGCTATAGGACCGGAGTTAAACTCCTAGGCTTAAGACAAGCTTAAGCGCGTGCAAATGTATTCCTTTATTTCTTTATTTCAAAATAAAATTGATACTTTTAGCACATGAATTTGAAATTTAATGCAATTATATTTGATTTGGGTGGTGTAATCCTAAATATTGACTATTCTAAAACTATTAAAGAATTTAATAAATTAGGTGTTTCAAATTTTGATGAATTATATACACAGGCAAAACAAAACAATGTGTTTGACGATTTTGAAATAGGAAAAATTTCTGATGATGAGTTTCGAAATTATATCCGTACAGTTTCAAAAGTTGACTTAACCAACAGTCAAATTGATTCAGCGTGGAATGCTATGTTGTTAGATTTGCCATTGGCTCGTGTGGAGCTTTTAGAAAGGCTAAACAAAAAATATCCAATTTACTTATATAGTAACACTAATTCAATTCATTTAAAAGCGTTTAGGGAAATTATAAAGACGGAACA
>Ga0209291_1000813_pt1 | contig 29425 bp, 22 predicted proteins | sample GOMGulsemesocosm_FD_184633 | JGI IMG/M metagenome (GOLD analysis project Ga0209291, IMG submission 184633) | Methane-oxidizing microbial communities from mesocosms in the Gulf of Mexico - GOM9B Gulf of Mexico (SPAdes) (version 2) | ecosystem: Environmental > Aquatic > Marine > Cold seeps...
TTAATCAGGAGATTCATTTAAAATATTTTAAAATGAGTAATTCTACTATTAAAAATAATATGGCAAAAATAACAAACCATTTCCAAAGTGTCCCTATTTGTGAAGCGGAATTTATTTCCTTTAAGGTGTCCGTAACTGAAGTTGCAGTTTTGATATGATTATTTTCTAATGTAGTTATTGTGTGGTATTCCCTAATACTTTCTGAATTGGTGTAATTATAAGCTATAGTGTGTCCAGTTGAGGTTTGTTTATTTTTTATAGCATAAATCCCAGCTATAGTAGGTTGATTGGTTGTTTGTAGGCTAACCTTAGTTGCTTTTATTTGCTGTATTGGAATAAAGTCAATATTGTCCTTTGAGATACTTAGCACATCATCTTTTTCAAGTTTTAATTCGAAATCTATATTGTTTTCATTACCTATTTGGTAATAAGGTATGTTGTTTTTTAATGTGCTTTTTGCAATATTGTATAATGTTGGGACAATTAATGGAGCTTGTTTAAAGTTTGTGTTAGAACTGTTTAGAGGAGCAGAAAACACATAGCTATTAGCTGTTTGAACTAGTAATGGATTTCCATTTTCAAAACTTAAAATTGTTGATACAAAGTTTTTTAATGGATAATATTTTTTGAAAAAAGGAAACTGAAAATTTTTAATTTCTTTTTCAAAAACACTAGAAAATATTGGGTGAGAAAAATGAATTTTAGTTAATCTAGTTTCGTTTTTATTAATAGTATTGAATGTATGTAGTAAGCTATTATAGTTTAAAATATCAATTTTATCAGCTGGAATACATAAAAGAGTACCACCGTTTTTAGTATAATTTGATAAATTTTTAATCAGCGCAATAGATAAGTTTTCTAGTTCATTTAATATGATTAAATGTTGTTGTTCAAAATTGCTATAATCTATTTTGTTTGGTGTTTGTTGGTTAAATTGAAATTCATTTGGAGTATATATTTTTGATAAAAAGGTATTGTTCTCAACGTTTCCAATAGCCAGTACGTTTTGTTTAGATGGTTTTTTTCTGGTTAAAAATAATTCATTATCGTAAGCACTTGTAGCATCTAAAAGAGATATTTTTAAGTTTAAATGACTTTCAGTAGGTAAATGAAATAGAACGGAATTCTTGTTATTTGTTAAGTCAACAGTAGATTTACTAATTAAACTGTCGTTGTTGTATAATGAGATTGGAATGTTTGTTAATGAACTGTGTTGTTTTTTGACAATAACTTTTAATTGAGTTTCTTGAGTGTTTTGTTTGATGAAATAAGCAGAATCAATACTAATATTACTTTTAGAAACTGGTAATGTTTGTAGTAAGGTAGACTGATAGTCGGAATTAAAATAACTAGCATCTAATGGGTTGTTTTTTTGAAAGTCTGAAATATATATTAACCTTTTTAAAGTATTTTTATTCTTGCTAAATAACTGATTTGCTTTAAGAGAAACTGTTTTATAGTCTAATTGATTAGGGGTGTATTTTAAACTAATCAAATCATTTTTAATTGTTTGTAAAGGCTTGTTTTTAAAAGTTCGGCTATTTGTAATAATGCTTACTTTTTTATCATTTGGGAAGTTATTAATTAATTCCTGTATAGATATTTTTAGTAATTCTCCCTTTGGTCCTTTTTCTTGTGTACTAAAAGAATTATCAATGTAAAAAACAGTTTCAATTTCTTGAGTAGCGGTTTTATTAGTGTCAAAACTTGGTTCAGCAAAAGCAATTATAATACAAGTAAGTATTAATAGTCGTGTTGATAAAATCAGCCATTTTTTTAGTTGTGAACTTTTTCTTGTTTGTACAATAAGTTCTTTTAAGAATTTGACATTAGTAAACTCCGTTTTTTGGAATTTTCGCAATTGAAACAAGTGCACTAAAATCGGTATGATTAGGGCAAATAGTGCATATAATATGTTTGGATTATTGAATTGCATTGTCAATACTCAAATATATCATTTATAATCAATATTTAATATAAATCAGATAAAATATAAAAGCTGAATATAATTAATATATTCAGCTTTAGAGTGACATTCAAAATAATTGATTAAGTATCAGATAATGTACCTAAGAAAGCGATTAATTGGTCAATTTCATTTTCGGTTAAATTTAATTTGTCAGTTGGTAAGGTTTGATTCTCTAAATTTATACCAATACCTGTACCACCTCCTAGGTTGTAAAATTTTATAACCTCTTTTAAATTGTGGTATACTCCATTATGCATATATGGTGCTGTGTTAGTAATGTTTCTTACTGTAGGGGTTTTAAAAGCATGTTTCTTTTTATCTACCTCAAAAACGTCATACCTTCCTAAATCATCATTTATGGTAGCATTTTTCCATGCTATAGTTTCTGGAATACCAAGTACTTCTAATTCACTTTCTGTATAACTTGGAGGGACAGTACCATTAAAAGTTGGAGCGAAATGACAAGTTGCACATTTTGCTTTTCCCATAAATAGATTAAAACCAGATATTTCATCTGTTGTTAAGTTATTTTTTCTGCTAGAAATATTTTCATCAAATTTAGAATTAAATTTAGAAAGTGTTCTGATATATGAGGCAATAGCATGCCTTATATTTACCGATGTAATCCCTTTTTTGTATGCTGTATTAAAGCGTTTTACATAAGTGCTATCCTTTGTAAGAGTGTTAATAATTTCTTCAAAGTTATTATGAAATTCTTTATCGTTTTCTACCACGCCTACAATTTGAGTTTCTAGGCTAGCTGCTCTTGCATCATGGAACTGTGCTGCTTGTAAACCAGAGTACAGCAATGTTGGTGAATTTCTTTTAACAAAACTTCCGTCATTGGCTATAGAAAATTGTAACCCGTCTGTAAACGCGTTTTTGGGTTGATGACAATTTGCACAATTCATTTTTCCTGATTTGGATAGTTTACTTTCATGAAATAATTTTTCACCTAGTTTTATGATACTATCTGTTACTTTTCCATAATTTGGAGAAAATTGGTGTACGTTAAATGTAGTTTCGTTAAAAAAGGATGTGGCAGAATTACTTAATTTTCTGTCAAAAGGAAAACTTACATTCCAATCAATGGTGGTTTTATTTATCAGGTTTACTAGTGGGTTTATGTTTTCTTTTATAAACGCATATCTATTAAAAGAATTAAAACCTGTATTGATTAGTTTTTTTGCTGAGTTTTCAAGTAATGCTAGTTGCTTAGTATAAATACTTTCTGTTTTAAATTCTTTTTTAAAATGCACTAAAATAGTTTGAATAGTATTAATTACAGCTTTATTTTCTGGTAATGAGTTTTGTAATATAGGGGAGTCAAAACCTGAAATACCTAATGCCATAATTCTTAAATAACTATCTTTAATCATCCATAAAACATGGTGTTTTTTTAATTTTCTGATCGCATGATTGTTTGCTTCTAATTTTAAAGTGTTTATAATATTATTGCAGTGTTTATTTATTTCGGTAAGGTTTAGTTTTTCTGCGGAAATTTCTTCTTCTAAAACTTGAAACCCTGTTGGCTTTAGCACTTTTTTAGCATTATCATCTTCATCTACAATAGGTAAATTTGGTCTGTTCAAATTTTTGTAGGTAGCTTCATTGAAGAAGCTCATTAATGGTTCTGTACTTTTAAATGCTATTCGTGCTTTTTTAAATAAATAAAGGAGACTATCTTTCTCAGTGGTTTTGTTTAATTTTTTAGTAACCTCAATACAATTGTTTAGTTGTTTTTTGTATAACGTATTTAATACATGAGTGTAGTTTGTAGTTTGTTCAAATTTCGCTTGTTTTTCTTTTTTACAAGAAATTAATAGCAGAAAAAAGAAGCCATAGATAATGACTTCTTTTTTAATAATGAGATATGACATATTTTATCTTTCTAATCCTTGGATTACAGTTAAAATACTACCTTCATTGCTACTATCTTCAGGAGCACCAACACCATCAGGATTTAAGAATGCGTCATTTTTCCATGAGTGACCTTGTTGAATTAATAGAAAAGTACCATCTATTCCAACATTTTCAGAGATGTCAATCATACCAGTTAATTCCCATTTCCCCCATCTATCACTATAACTGGCATATCCACCATCTACTGCAGCAGGTGTTCTTTGAGCAGATTCTAATACGACTTTTAATTCTTTAGTATTTAAATTGTATTGATATAAATATGCGTCATGTTCTTTGTTAGCGTCATCATCATATCCGTTTGGATCTTCTTGAATGTATGCGTAGTTTTTAGTAACTAAAATATTATCAGGACTATGGAAGGTTTTCGCTTTACCTACTAAATCATCTCCATTTAATTCTACACGCAATTTTCCCTTTAAAGGGTCATTCTCATCTAATGTTAGTCTATAAACTCTACCATATTTTGTTCGTGTATCATTGTAAGCTGTACGTCCTGTTGCATTAAAATAGATTTCTCTATAGTCACCGTCTTTTCTGTAGTCAATATCTTCGACACGATTAAAAGCCATTACATTTTTACTTACACACTCTGTATTTAAAGCATCATACGTAGTTTCAGATAATTGTGTAAATTCGACGTCAAATTCACCACCATCAACTAAATCATTATCTTTTATATTAGAATTTACCATTTTAAGAGCATATAGTTCACCATTTTCTAAATCTCCAACGGTATCAGATTTATACATTACTAATTGCCCCCCTGCTTCACCATGGCTATCATCTCCAATTAAAACAATTGTTTTTCCTTGGTAAGCATCTTTATGTAATGGCACAGCATTTTCAATTGTCCATTGTCCCATAGCAGGTAAGGTTCTTGCTGTACTTGCTGTTGCTGCTTCTTTGAATGGGTTTGTAGCAAAAACATTTCTAGAGTTTCCTCCCCATTCACCACCGCTTAAATACAATGGACCAAAACCATGCTCTTGGGGAGTTATTAAACTTCCAGAACATTGAGCTGTATTACCTGTAGCAACAGAGTTTAAAATATACTCTCCTTTTACGGGTTTAAATGTTTTATCTAAAGTAATTCTCGCTATGGAGTAATCTGCTTCAATATTATTGATTAATGTATATGTTCCGTCGGAATTATTAAGTAAACCGCAACCATCAGCCATACTTCCGTATACGAAATTAGGTGATTCTGGTAAAGTGTCTTCAGAACTTAATAGCGAATAAATTTTTAAGTTTTCATAACCTGGATGTGCTGTAAGTAGGTGAGGAGTTACAGAGTGGTTTTTTAATTCTACTTGTGTAGTATTGTCAACAATAACGTTTAAGTCATCATCGGAATTACAAGAAATTGTTAGTGCAGATATTGCTAATGCAGCTAGTTTAATAGATTTTTTCATTTGTTTTATATAAGAATTTTTATGCAAAACTATAATAAGAATCTTCTGCTAAGCTTTATTATTTGTTACCTTTTTTTTAAATTGGAGTTAAGAATGTTATCTAAATGTTATTAATGAGAAAAAGGCTAAATAAGTTTATTTGTTTGATATTAAACTAATAATTTGTTAATGAGAGGTACTGGTCGTTAAATAAAAAAATCTCTGTTAGAATAGCTAACAGAGATTTTTACCCCAAAAAAACTTACTTAATCCACAACTTCTTGCGGACTATACAAATATACTAAATTATAACATACAAACATATACCAAAGTATAGGTATTTTTTAATTCACTATAAATAACTAGGCTTTTTAAATGTTGATTGTCAGTTGTTTAGTGATTTTTTATAGAGTTAACTTAAAATTTCTCAAATATACCTAAGCCAAAAAGTGCAAAATCATATTTTGCAGGATCAACAGGATCCATTTTTCTTAAATTAGTATCTAATTCTGTTAATGCTTTAGCGTCATTTTGTTTTCTAGTCAATAATCCCAACTTACGAGCTACATTTCCAGAATGGACATCAAGCGGACAGGATAAAAGGGAGGGAGAAATGTTTTTCCATATTCCGAAGTCTACACCAGAATTATCGTTTCGAATTAACCATCGCAACCACATATTTAATCGCTTTGCCGCTGATCCTTTTAAGGGATCAGAAATATGTTTTGTAGTTCTTTGTGGATGTGAAATTTCAAAAAATAATTTTTTAAACTCATGAATTGCTGGTTGAAGAGATGTTGTAGATTGCTGTTTTTGAAAAACACTTTCTAAACCATTATGATTTGTATAAATGTGTTGTAGTGCTTTAATAAAATGAGTAAAATCTATTGAATTGAACGTTCGATGAACAAATCCTTCTAAATGTTCTAGATGATGATCTTGATGATTCATCACAAAATCATAAGGCGAGTTCCCCATAAGCGCTATCATTTTGTGACTATTTCTGATAATCATTTTCCTATTCCCCCAAGAAATTGTAGCAGCTAAAAAACCAGCTATTTCAATATCTTCTTTTAGCGTAAATAAATGAGGAATTTGTATTGGGTCACTATCAATAAATTCAGGAGTATTGTATTCAATTACTTTTTCGTCAAGAAAGGATTTTAGTTCTTTAGCATTCATTAAGCAACTATATTACCGTCTTTCATGATTAGTTTTCTGTCAGCCATGTCAGCGAGTGTTTCGTTATGGGTAACTATTACAAAAGTTTGTCCAAATTTATCACGCAATTCAAAAAATAAATTGTGAAGATTTTCTGCGCTTTCAGAATCTAAATTTCCTGAAGGTTCATCTGCAAAAATCACTTTTGGGTTATTAATTAAAGCTCTAGCTACTGCCACACGTTGTTGCTCTCCTCCAGAAAGTTCGGTAGGCTTGTGCTCGTAACGATGAGATAAGCCTAGGAAGTCTAATAGTTCCTTGGCTCTTTCTTCGGTTTCTATTTTACTTTTGCCTCCAATATAAGCAGGAATACATACGTTTTCTAAAGCTGTAAACTCTGGTAGTAATTGATGAAATTGAAAAATGAAACCGATATTTTCATTTCTGAATTTGGCTAGTTTTTTCTCTTTTAAAGTATTGATTTCCTCACCATTAATTATAAGAGAGCTGTCAGTATTTTTTTTGTCTAAAAAATCTAAAGTTCCTAGTATTTGTAACAAAGTAGTTTTTCCAGCTCCAGAACTTCCTACTATAGAAACGATTTCACCTTTTTTAATGTGTAAGCTAACACCTTTTAAAACGTGTAGATTATCGTAGTTTTTATGTATATTTTTTGCTAATATCATCCCTTTAAAATAAGAAAGTGAAATTAGTTAAAAACTAGGTATCCACCCAATTATGAGTTTGATTTTTTAAGTAACCCTTTTATATTATTGTAGTCAAGATAGTATACCACTTTTAAAGAAATGTTATGCTGTATTGGTTGCTTAAATAGTTCGTCAGCACTATCGGTAAAATTACGTTCTGAAAACTCATCCTGGTTAAATATTTTGTTTCTGTATAGGAGTATTGCTTCACTACCAGGAGCAAAGCGCCAATTGTAAGTTAAATCAATATTCCAGATATTAAAATTTGTATTATGATCGTTATTTACAGTGTCGTAATCAAATGATGTTAATGTACCATCGGTATTTAAGCTTCCATAGATATTATCTTTATAACTAGCAGTTGACCAATAATTACGCAAGCTAAAATTTATTGCTTGTTTGCTGTTAAAGTTATAGCTAGCAGTAATTGAATTTACTAAGTTTTTAACATCACGCTGTCCCATAATGATGTCATTGTCTACATTGTTTACATATCCAATTTCATTATTTCCACGCCAATGACTAATAGTGTAGATTAGTGAAAATTGATTTGAAAAGCGATAACGAGGTTCTATACGCATGTATAACCCACGCTTTTCACTATCAAAGAAGGTAGAAATATTGATGTTAGATTCAATAGCGAATTTTTTTCTAAAATCAGTAGATACCCAAATATTACTTCCTAGCATACTAGGTTGCTCAAAAAATCTATCCTCGGTTCTAGGTTCGTAAAAATCTTTAAATTTACTACCACTCCTAATATGCCCACCAAAAGACAATCTATTTATTGTAGAAGCAAAAAAACCAACTCCATAAGAGTTGTTTACAAATGTACTTGGAACAAGACGTCTATTGTGATTAAGCCATCCGTTTATTCTATACTTGTTAAGTTTTTTTGTTGGTTCAAAATTTTCATATGAAAGTTCTAAATTACTGTTGTTGTAATTTATTTCTCTGCTAATTCCCAGGTCATTTATGTCATAATTTTTGTTAGCTATCCTATTTGAAATAGCATATCGAAAACGACCTTTAGTTCTGTCAATATCAAATTTGGTAGAAAAACCAGCTTTGTTATTATCAATGCCATTTACTTGGCTCATTACAGCTTTACCACTATACTTAAAGGATCTGTTTTTGTTGTTAACCCCAAACAATAAAGCGGAAACATTAGCGTCTCTATAGTGTCCGTTTCTGGTTACATTAGTATTTACTAATGAAATTGAAGAGCTGTTTTTTAATTGTTGGTCTAGAACAAATACATTATAGTTAGCAGTAGGTTCTGTTATAACTTTCCTTCTAGCTCCTGTTGCTTGATCAGTAATTTCTGCTTTTGTTTTTTGAGTTATGGAGTTAAAAAATCCAATACCTAAACCGTCTTTTGTTCTTCCTGAAACTTTTATTGCATTTAATAGTTTTACACTTTCAGGATTTTCTACAATTATTTCATTATCACCTAAGTCATCATAAGCATTATTGTAAGCAGATGGAGTGTTACCAACTCTTCTAGAATAGAACAATCCTCCTTTATTAAATAATTCAGTTCCTTCAGTAAAAAAAGCTCTGTTTTCAGAAAAGGTTTGTTCAAAGGGGCCTAGATTCAAAGTTACGTCATCAAATTTAGCTTGACCAAAATCAGGTATAAGCGTTGCGTCTAAAGTAAAACTATCACTGATCCCATACTTAATATCCATCCCTGCACTAAATGTAGTTTCATCAGTGCCATCAAAAAATTCTTGGTTGATAGCGGCAAAAGGATAAAAACTTAATCTGGTTGGTGGAGTAATGTCTTTTATACCAGTTAATAAACCGTTATACTGACTTTCATTTCCAATACTTTTATTAATATAATTCCAAGAATAACTTACATTCAAATGTTTTATTTGTCTGTAAAATTGTAATCCCCATAATTGTTCTTTTTTCTCAGGAAAGCGTAACGCTGAATAAGGAATACGATATTCAGCATACCAGCCCTTATCGTCAAAACTAATTTCTGCTTGAAAAACTGTATTCCAGCTCCAATCATCACGACCATTTTCACTAGTTGCATCAGCAAGAGTTCCGGCAGATGTGACTAAAAATTTAGTTTCATTTATGCTATTATTATAAGTGTTAAGAATTACCGTGAAGAAATCAGCTTGATTGTAAAATTGATCTCTCTGACTAAATTGCCTTAAAATTTTATCAGGTTCATTGTCATACATATATGCAGCTACATAAATGGCATCGTCGGTATACCCAATTTTAACTTTAGTTTTATGAGTATCTGGTTCAGGAGTTCCATCTTCAGGGTCAAACATGGTAAAGTTCCCTAATTCTGGTAGTGTATCCCATATAGGGTCATCCAAAACTCCATCAACGATTGGAGTTTCATTAATTTTAGTAGTGTTATATCCTTTTTGTATAGTTTTAGGATTCTTTGTGTTTTTAGTAGTGTTATATTCTTCTTGAGTAATAGAACTTTGTGCATGACTGCATAAAAATGACAAGAAAATTAAAGGTAATACTATGGACTTCATGCTTATTGTGATTGATGTTACAAAACTACAATTAAGCAAAATTGATGTGTCACAAATAAAAGTTAAAACTATAATGTACTATAATGTTTATCTAAGAATTAGCTTCTTAGTTAAAGAAATTAGATTAATTTAGTCCTTTGAATTTGAATGAATAATTTTTATCATGGGATACAAGCACTTTGAAGAGTATAATGAGGAAACTACAGCTGAAATTAAAGCTAGATATACTAAAATAATTGAGGAAGTAGGAGAGGATGTAAACCGTGAAGGATTATTAAAAACCCCTGAACGAGCATCAAAAGCAATGCAATTTTTAACCCAAGGTTATGATTTAGATGCAGCAGAAATTTTAAAGAGTGCCATGTTTAAGGAGGATTATAACAATATGGTTATAGTTAAGGATATTGAATTGTATTCACTTTGTGAACATCATATGTTACCTTTTTTCGGAAAGGCTCATATTGCTTATATCCCTAACGGACATATTGTGGGCTTGAGTAAATTGCCAAGAATTGTTGATGTTTTTTCCAGACGCTTGCAGGTACAAGAGCGTTTAACCGATCAAATATTAAAATGTATTGACGAAACACTAAGTCCAAAAGGTGTTGCAGTTGTTATTGAAGCTAGTCATATGTGTATGATGATGCGTGGAGTTCAAAAACAGAATTCAACTACGACTACATCGGGATTTACAGGAGCGTTTAGAAACCAGGAAACCAGAAATGAATTTTTAAAGTTAATAACCTCAGACTTAAGCTAAACCAGACTGTGTTTTTTTAGGCAAATTAATGATCATAATATAAGCGCTAGAGGTGTTAATTGGCCAATACCGTTTTTCGTTTAAGGTAATACTTGAAAAACGAAATCAATTGTTTAAATTTGCGTTCCAATTATTGAAAGAAGTAACATGTTAGAAAGATTACAAATAGTAAAACAACGTTTTGATGAAGTATCAGATTTGATTATTCAACCTGATATTATCATGGACCAAAAACGATATATTGCTTTAAATAGAGAATATAAGGATTTACGTATCATGATGGAGAAGCGTGATCAGTATATTGAGCTTACTAGTAATATTGAAGAATCTAACGAAATTATAAAAGACGGTTCTGATGCAGAAATGGTTGAAATGGCCAAAATGCAATTGGATGAGGCTAAAGAACAGTTACCTGCTTTAGAGGAAGAAATTAATTTATTAATGATTCCTAAAGATCCTGAAGATGCTAAAAATGTTGTAGTTGAACTTCGTGCTGGTACTGGTGGAGATGAAGCAAGTATTTTCGCAGGAGATTTGTACCGTATGTATACTAAATATGCGAGCGATAAAGGTTGGAAAGTTGATGTTGTAAATGTAAGTGATGGTACTTCAGGAGGATTTAAAGAAATTATCTTTGAAGTTTCAGGAGAAGATGTTTACGGAACATTGAAATATGAATCTGGAGTACACCGTGTACAACGTGTACCCCAAACGGAAACTCAAGGAAGAGTTCATACCTCTGCAGCTACTGTAATTGTATTACCAGAAGCGGAAGAGTTTGACGTTGAGTTAAATATGCAAGAAGTACGTATTGAACGTACTACTTCTACTGGTCCAGGAGGACAATCAGTAAACACTACGTATTCTGCAATTAAATTACATCATGAGCCAACTGGTATGATTGTAAGTTGTCAGGATCAAAAATCATCACATAAAAACTTAGAGAAAGCTTTAAAAGTATTGCGTTCTCGTTTATATGAATTAGAACTTGCTAAAAAACAAGCAGCAGATTCTGCTACTCGTAAAAGTTTAGTGGCTTCAGGAGATAGATCATCAAAAATTAGAACTTACAATTACCCACAAGGAAGGGTGACTGACCATAGAATAGGATTAACGCTATATGATTTGCCAAATATTGTAAATGGAGATATCCAAAAAATAATTGACGAGTTAAAAATTGTTGTTAACACAGAAAAGTTAAAAGCAGCTTCTGACGAAATTTAAAAAGAATTTAATTCCCGCTATTATGCGGGAATTTTTATACACTATAAGTTTAGATATTATCAAATGACAACACAGCAACTAGTAGAACAAATAAAGGCTAAAAAATCATTTCTTTGTATTGGTTTAGATGTCGACTTAACAAAAATACCAACGCATTTATTAGATGCAGAAGATCCTATTTTCGAGTTTAATAAAGCAATTATAGATGCTACACATCATTTATGCGTGTCGTATAAACCAAACACAGCTTTTTACGAAGCTTATGGTTTAAAAGGATGGAAGTCATTAGAAAAGACTATTCAGTATTTAAATACGAATTATCCTGAAATATATACTATTGCAGATGCTAAACGTGGAGATATAGGAAATACGTCTACAATGTATGCCAAAGCTTTTTTAGAAGATTTAGCTTTTGATTCAGTAACTGTTGCTCCGTATATGGGAAAAGATTCTGTAGAGCCTTTTTTAGCGTTTAAAGATAAGCAAACTATTATGTTGGCTTTAACGTCAAACAAAGGAGCTTTTGATTTTCAGACATTAGATGTTAATGGTCAGGAATTATATAAACAGGTTTTAGAAACTTCTAAATCATGGGAGAATTCTGAAAACTTAATGTATGTTGTTGGAGCTACAAAAGCGGAGTACTTTAAGGAAATACGTAAGATAGTTCCGAACAGTTTCCTGTTAGTTCCAGGAGTTGGAGCACAAGGAGGAAACTTACAAGATGTTTGCAAATACGGAATGTCCGATAACGTAGGTTTATTAATAAACTCTTCTCGTGGAATTATATATGCTGGTAATGATGAAGATTTTGCAAAAGCTGCAGCTGTTAAAGCTAAAGAACTACAAGAGCAGATGGAAAAAATTCTTATAAATAGATTGTAATAAAGTAAAATGATATCTTTTAAAGATCAATTAAATAGATCGGTAGAGTTAACGAGTGTACCTAAACGAATTATTTCGTTAGTACCTTCACAAACAGAGCTATTGGTTGATTTAGGTTTGGAAGATAGTATTGTAGGTCTTACTAAATTTTGTGTTCATCCAATTCATTTACGAAAATCAAAAATTATCGTTGGTGGTACAAAACAGGTTCATTACGATAAAATAAAAGCCTTAGAACCCGATATTATTCTTTGTAATAAAGAAGAGAATACTAAAGAAATGGTTGAGGAACTGGAAAAGATTGCTCCAGTTCATGTGTCTGATATTTATACAATTGATGATACATTAGTTTTAATAAAACAATATGGGGAATTGTTTGCTGTTGAGGAGAAAATTATAGAAATCACCAACAAATTAACTGACTTAACAACTGATTTTAAGTTATTTATAGCTAAAAAGAAAGTTAAGAAAGTAGCCTATTTTATATGGAGAAAACCTTGGATGGTTGCAGGGAATAATACTATAATAGATCACTTACTATCTTTAAATAAGTTTGAAAATGTATTTGCTAATTTATCAAGATATCCAGAAGTAGATATCAATACATTAGTTGAGGAGAATAAACCAGATTTTGTATTCTTATCTAGTGAACCATATCCGTTTAAAGAAAAGCATATTGAAGAGTTGAAAGAAATAATCTCAAAAACTAAAATTCTATTAGTTGACGGCGAATATTTTTCGTGGTACGGAACAAGACTACTTGGTGCATTTAAGTATTATAAAGCTTTGCACAAGTCACTTGACGGCAAGGTTTAATGTCCAAATTTTATTTTATTAATCTTTTCTAATAAACGCATTGCTTTATATGCAGCTAAGTCACTTATTGTACTATTTGTAAATTTGAAATTATATGCCTTTTCAACGAGTTTTTTGTAGCGAGATTCTAATCGTGTGGTATCTCTGTATGTATCTAATTCAGCTAACATTTTATTGTAATTTATTGGTTTTAAGTTAATTAAAGATAAATAAAATAGTTGAACTTACAAATGATTATTGGTTAAACTTTTGTAAACGTGATGCTTACATAGTTATATGGTATAAAAAAAACCGTCAAAATAGTTTTTGACGGTTTATGTACTTAAAAATATAAAACTTAATCTTGTAAAGCGAATACTTTTTGCAATAAGTCTGTAGTCCTTGAACCTACTTTATTTCTGATTTCTTTTTCTTCAACAGCTATCATAGTATAAACTCCTTTTAAAGCTTCATTTGTAGTGTAGTCAGTTAAATCAGGATTTACTTTGCTAACAAAAGGAATACTGTTGTATTTAGTAATAATGTTACTCCATACTTTGTCAGCGCCAACTTTAGCAAATGAGTTTTTAATTACCGGGTTAAATTTACTGTATAAAGCAGTTTTAGTACCTGTTTGCAAGTAAGTAGTTGCAGCATTGTCATTTCCTAATAAGATGTTTTTAGCATCATTAAAAGTAATTCCTTTTACTGCATTTATGAAAATAGGAGTAGCTTCACCTACGGCATCTTCAGCAGCTCTATTTAACACTTTTAAACCTTCGTCTGCCAAACTACTTAAACCGATGTCTCGTAGTCCTTTGTCAACTTTTTTTAATTCTTCTGGTAATAATATTTTCACCAATTCATTGTTTAAAAAACCATCTTTTTGGGTTAGTTTAGAAACTTGCTTATCTATACCTAAATCTAGAGCTTCTCTTAAGCCAGCTCCGATATCAGCATTTGAAAGTATTCCGCTAGTTTGTTGTGGTAAATTGTCAACTACTTGTTGTAATTCAGCACAGCTGGTTAGGAATAAGATTGAGGTAATTGCGAAAATTTTACGTATCATGTCTGTTTATTTTTTAATCCCATTTCAGGGGTTAATTCATCCTAATTTTATATAGAACAAAAGTTAATGGTTAATTCGTTCCTCGTGTGTTTTTATAGAGGACATATATGAGGGCTCAAATGTACAATTTTATTCGAGCATGTATGGTTTATTGAGTTCTTCTTGAGTGAATCTTATTAAATCATTAAAAAAAGAAGTAAACTCTTTTTCAAAATCTAAATAAAACTCTTGTAGTTCTGCCACTGCAAGATTCATTTTTGATTTATTCTTAGTTCTGCGATTCATTCCTTCCAGAACCTTGGTTATGCCTTCTATGCTAGCGTAACTTAGGAGCCAATTGTCGTTAGTCATAAAGGGAAACATTTTTTGAACAGGAAGTGGTAACACTTCAAAGTTGTTTTCTAATAGATGATAAAATTCCTCAACATATTCATTTAAAGGAACATCAGAGTATGTTAACCAGTTTTTAGCTAAAAAATGATCATATAAAATATCAACAATCACACTAGCGTAATGACCGTAATTCTCATAGAGTCTTTTTTTACTCAACTTAACGGTTAAGTGACTATCTGTAAAGGTATCAATATGTCGATGTAGGATAATTCCTTTTTGGATTTCTAAAGGGTACTCTAGATATTTTTTACCTCTAATGCTATCGGCAATAAAGTTTCCGATTTTTAAATTATCGTTATTTCCTGAGAGGTATATATGTGCTAAAAAGTTCATGAGACTAATTTATAAAAAGAGAATTAATAAATAGGGTATCAAATTGTATATTTGTGATTATAAAAAATAAAAAGATGACCTTAATAAAATCGATATCTGGAATTAGAGGAACTATAGGTGGGGCTGTAGGAGAAAATTTAACTCCTGTGGATGCAGTAAAGTTTGCTGCCGCTTATGGAACTTGGTTAAAAAATGATAGAAATAAAGAAACCTATAGGGTAGTTGTAGGAAGAGATGCCCGCATTTCGGGTAATATGATACAGGATTTGGTAATGAACACTTTAGTGGGCTTAGGGATTCATGTGATTGATTTAGGCTTGTCAACTACTCCAACAGTTGAGATTGCTGTTCCCTTAGAGCATGCAGATGGAGGGATAATTTTAACGGCTTCTCATAACCCTAAACAATGGAACGCCTTAAAGTTGCTGAATAATAAAGGAGAGTTTTTAAATGGAGTAGAAGGTGCTAAAATTTTAGATATAGCAGAAAAGGATGGATTTGATTTTGCTGAAGTTGATGATTTAGGGAAAATCACTAAAAATGATGCTTATATTGATATTCATATTGATGAAGTTTTGGAGCTTAATTTGGTAGATGCTGATTTAATTAAAAAAGCAGGCTTTAAAGTTGTAGTGGATGGTGTAAATTCTACTGGTGGTATTGCAATACCACTTTTATTAGATCGTTTAGGAGTGCAAACCGTTAAGTTATATTGCGAACCTAACGGAGGATTCCCGCATAATCCAGAACCTTTAAAGGAAAATTTAACTGATATATCTAAATTAGTTGTTAAAGAAAAAGCTGATTTAGGAATAGTAGTAGATCCTGATGTTGACCGTTTAGCATTAATATGTAATGATGGTGAAATGTTTGGAGAAGAATATACTTTAGTTGCCTGTGCTGATTTTGTGTTGAGTAAAACAAAAGGAAACACAGTTTCAAATATGTCATCATCACGAGCTTTACGTGATGTTACTGAAAAACATGGTGGAACCTATGAAGCGTCTGCGGTAGGAGAGGTGAATGTAGTTGAGTTAATGAAAAAGAATAATGCTGTTATAGGTGGTGAAGGGAACGGAGGAATTATTTATCCGTCATCTCATTACGGTAGAGACTCTTTGGTGGGTGTTGCTTTATTTTTAACTCATTTAGCAGAACAGCAGATGTCTGTTCGTGAATTAAGAGATTCTTACCCAAGTTATTTTATGAGTAAAAATAAAATTCAATTAACTCCACAGTTAGATGTTGATGAAATTTTAAAAGCAATGGAAGAAAAATATGCCCATGAAAATATAACAACCGTTGATGGTGTGAAAATTGATTTCGCTGATAATTGGGTGCATTTAAGAAAGAGTAATACAGAGCCGATAATTAGAATATATACAGAAGCAAAATCTCAAGATTTAGCAGATGAATTGGCTGTAAAATGTATTAATGAAATAAAAGAAATAGCTGGTTTATAGCACTTTGAATATTCAGGTTGTAAAAAGAGTGTAATTAGTGATAATTGCACTCTTTTTTACTAAATATTAGTTTACAACATATAAAGGTGCTTTTGCAACATATAATTTTTTAAAGAAATTGTTGTGCTTATATTTGAAGTATAATTGGTTTATTTATTAAATTAATTATCAATATTGGTTAGTTTACAGAATCCTATTTCTCCCCAAAGAATAGGGTTCTGTTTTTTTTTATGCTTTCTGTAAAGTTAACTACAATGTTTGTTTGGTAAACAACAGAATTTAAGTATGTTACAACTAATAGTCTTTACCTGTTTAAATCTATTTTATATTTGAAGTATAATTGTTCATAAAGAAGAACTTAATGTTTTTCAAGAAAAATTTAATATTGGTTAGTTAGTAAAAACCTTCTCTCCCCAAAGAGAAGGTTTTTTATTTGCCATCAATTGATTATTAAGTTTTGTTGGTCTCTTGAATGCTAATTATATTAATATAGATTTTTAAAATATTTATATAAGTAGCCTATGTTCAGTCTTAAGATCTATTTAGATTATATGACCACAAATTTATATTGCTTTGCAACAATAAATAATTTTAAGTACTGTTTAGTAGTATCTTTGAAGTATAATTATTCGTAAAGAAAAATTTAATATTGGTTAGTTTACAAAGTCCTTATTTCCCCAAAGTAAGGACTTTTGTTTTATACAAGGTTTTGTAATTCTCTATAAACCACATTCACTGGTAATCCTACAACAGTATTGTAATTCCCTTCAATTTTGGTTATGCCAATTGCTCCAATCCATTCCTGTATGCCGTAAGCGCCAGCTTTGTCAAAAGGTTGGTAGTTTTTTATGTAATAGTTTATTTCTTCATCTGAAAGTTCTTTAAAAGTAACTTTAGTAACTGAAGCAACAGTTTTTTGAAAAGTAGTTGTTTTAAAACATACTGATGTTATTACTTCATGAGTTGTATTGCTCATAGATGATAACATTTCAAAAGCTTCTGTTTCATTTCTAGGCTTCCCTAAAGCAGTGTCGTTATGCCAAACAATGGTGTCACTTGTAATAAGAATATCATTTTCTTGTAATTCTTTTTCAAAAGGAAGTGATTTTAATTGTGCTAGATAATCACTGATTTCAAAATGTTTTAATTTTGGAGGGTATACTTCATCAACTTCTTTTAAACGAATTTCAAAATCTACTCCAAGTTCTTTAAAAAACTGATGTCTTCTAGGTGATCCAGAAGCAAGAATAATGTGCTTGTCTTTTAATAGTTCCTTTAACATAGTTATACAAATTTTAAAAGTATCATTGAGCAAATACCTAAAAACATAGTCATTTTTAAAATCAGGCTCAACTGATTAAAATCCGATTTTGTTTTTGCTGATAATAATTTAATAGCACAATATGATAAAGGACCAACAATTAAGAAGATGAAATACAATAATAAAATTTGATTTTCAAATAAATAGGTAATCACATAGTATACTACAGTCATAATAGTTAGTACGCAAAAACCAAAAGCAACTTTACTCGCTCTGTTTCTACCAATAGCTATTGGGAGTGTATTATAACCTGCTTTATGGTCGCCATCTACATCTTCTAAATCTTTTACCAATTCTCTAACAAGATTTATTAAAAATGCAAATATTGCATAGTCAACCAAGAATTTGAACATAAATAAATAAGCATCTCTACTGTCTGGAGTAATCATTGGGGTTATTTCAAAAATTCCAATAATTAAAATACTTAGTGCAACAAGAAATGAAATTACAATATTTCCAATTAGGATTGTTTGTTTTAAAGAGGTTGCATACCAATATAGTAATGCGGAAACTAATAAGAATATTGTAGCAAAACTATTCTTGTCTATTTGCCAAGTAACATAAATGCCTAATATAATTCCGATAACAGTAAAACCAATAAAAAGGTTATTTGCAAAATCTTCTGAAATACTTTTTCCTACAATGGCTTTGCTTGGTTTGTTAATAACATCTGCATCAACATCATATATATCATTAATGATATAGCCAGCAGCTGCGATACAAACGGTAGCTAAAACCAGACAAGTAAATGAAGTGCTGTCAAGGGCTGTTACTAAATTAGCGCTTTTAAATTGAGGTAATTCGAAAAATACATATTTAATGATGCATTGTATGAATGCAATCATGAATAGGTTTTTGTAGCGGATGAGGTTAAGTAAATTCATTTTTTAATATTGTAAGCTTATAGGTTAGTTGATGTTAATCGTATTTTGCTTCAAATTGTGTCATCCATTTTCCTTGAACACGCATTACTTGTTCAATAACATCTCTACCACATCCTTTTCCACCACCAATTGGAGAAATATATTCAGATACGTCTTTTACTTCTGGTGCAGCGTCTTGCGGACAAGTTGCTAGTGCTACTTGTTGCATTACAGGGATGTCTGGTATATCATCGCCCATATATAAAACCTGCTCAGGAGTAATATTTTTTTTAGAACAATACTCTTCATACTGCAACATTTTCTGATGTGCTCCAAGGTAAATATCAGTAATACCTAAACCTTGTAATCTTTTGCGAACGCCTTCATTACTTCCTCCGGATATGATACATACGTTATATCCTGCAACAACAGCAGCTTTTAACGCGTAACCATCTTTAATGCTCATGTTTCGGTACATTTCCCCTCCGGTAGTAACCATTATAGTACCATCTGTAAGTACACCGTCTACATCAAAAATAAATGTAGTAATGTTGTTCATCAATTGCTTATAACTTGTTGCCATGTGTTTCTTGTATTGATTTGGTGAGTAATGTGTAAATATCTTGTTGAGTAGTGGTGTTTAAATCGGACAAATGTTGCCCAATTACTTTTAGGTCGTTTCTTTTTGCAGGTCCAGTTTGACTATTTATCGGTGATAGTTCTGCTACTTTTCTTGCGGTTTCTATTATTAATGGTTTTAATATGTCAAAAGAGACGTTGTTTTCTTTGCAAATTTCTTCTCCTTTTTGATAGAGGTGGTTTACAAAATTATTAACAAATACAGCTGCAATGTGTAATGCTTTTCTTTGCTCAGAGTTAATTTTATAAATGTTTTCAGAAATGCTTTTTGCTAAGGTTTCAAGTAATAACAACTCTTTTTTATGCTCTGCTTCAATACAAAGCGGAATTGTTTTGAAATCTACTTTTTTACCAACAGTAAATGTTTGAAGCGGATAAAAAACACCACAATTATTGTATTTTGAAATCGAATTCATAGCTACAGAGCCCGATGTGTGAACAACAAGTCTCTTTTTAAAATGTAGTTGTTGAGATAAGCTAGTAATACTGTCGTCAGCTACTGAAATTATATATATATCAGCTTCAGCTATTTCGGAAATAGTTGAGGTAGTAGGTGTATGTTTTTCGAAGTAAGTTAATTTTTTTTGACTTCTATTGTATACCTGAACAACTTTAATGTTCTCAGTTTCCTGAAAAGCATCAAACAAGTGTGTAGCAACATTACCAGCGCCTAAAATAACTATGTTTATCATAGAGCTAAAGTAATTGAAAGGAAGCTTTTATGAAAGTAAAATGATATCTTTGTTTGTATGAAAAATGATATTCAAAACAGAGTAGATGTTTCTTTACTAGTTCATACTTTTTATTCAAAAATTAGGGCTAATGATGAATTAGGACCAATTTTCAATAACGCTATTACAGATTGGGAACATCATTTAGAACATTTAACGGATTTTTGGGAAAGTCAACTGTTTAGAAAAAATATTTTTGTGGGTAATCCACTAAAGAAACATGTGGAAGTTGATCAGGCTAATAATAACAAGTTAACTAACGATTTATTTGGCTTATGGTTACAGTTCTGGATACAAACTTTAGATGAATTGTTTGAAGGAGAAAAAGTAGATTTAGCTAAAAATAGAGCAAGAAATATTGCGAGTTTTTTATTCATGGAAATTTTTAAAGCAAGAGGGTAGTTTATTTGTTGAATAGGTTATTAAAACACTATTTTTGCAGCTTATTTCTAAACTAACTAAAATGAAAACGAATTTCATAATATTATTAGTATTACCCTTATTATTTTTTTCATGTTCCGATGATGATGTAATTCCAGTTATACAATTCAGCAGTATAATAAAGTATACATGCATTATCCACAAGATTTCAATTCTCAATTGCCTAGATTGGTAAACTTGTCTTATATAGGGGATAAAGTAGTTAAAAGAAGTACAATTTATATTAAGGAAATATATGAAAATATTGTTTATGAAGGGAATGAAATCACCTATTCTACAGAGTTAAATGATGAAGAAACTATAATTGTACCTAATCGTAGTACATATTATTTAGATGAGTTAAATAGAATCTCAAAAAAAATATATTATGAGGAAGCTTTTCCGACAAGTGTGAATGATACTTTAAATTTTGAATATGATCAAAATGGTCTTTTGTCTAAAATAGAAAAGAATAATAATCCATATAATAAAAAAGAATCACTTTATTATTTTAATCTTAATAAGAACTTAGACAGTATAGTTACTAGTTCTTATTATTTAGATTATAATACTAGCAACTATGAATATGAAGGGAAAACAGTAGAGGTGTTTAGTGGTTATGATTCATCACCTAATCCTTTAAAACATTTAGGGATTTTTGACGAATTGTTTTATAGGTCATTATCAACTAATAATTATACAGAATATAAGTTAAAGAAATATAATCATTTGGATGTTATGTTTGGGGAAGATTTTAGAAATTGGAGCTTCGTATATGATGCAAATGGCACCATACGATTTGATCTTTTTTAACAATTGTAATAGAAACAAAAAAGGCTATAGTTTATCTTTTAAGACAAACTATAGCCTTTTTTGTTTTCGTTAGGTTAAATGTTGTTAAATAATATAAAATAGTTTAATTAATCCGTATTTTCGCGGGAATTATTTTCATTAGTGAAAATATTATCTTGAGGTTTTCCTCACTCAAATAATTATAGCATTGAATCCTACTAAGTAGTTTTGCTACAACGTAGTTGGTTTTAGGCTGTTTTTGATTAAAAATTAATAATAAATAGTACCTCATGAAATCTAAACTCGCCCAAATTTTATTTTCAACACGTTTAATGGCTGTTCTGTTTATTGCTTTTGCTGTAGCAATGGCAACTGGTACTTTTTTAGACGCAGATGCTGAAACATCTCCAACAGCGTATTCAAGAACGCTAGTTTATAACACTTGGTGGTTTGAAGGAATAATGGTTTTGTTTGTTATCAACTTCTCGGGTAACATTTTTAGGTATCGTTTAATTCAAAATAAAAAATGGTCAACTTTATTGTTGCATTTGTCTTTTGTTTTAATATTAATTGGAGCTGGAGTTTCTCGTTATACTGGGTTTGAAGGGATGTTGCCAATTAATGAAGGGCAGTCAAACAATAAAATATTATCAGAACAAGTGTATTTAAAAACATATGTTGATGGTGATTATAAAGTAAAAGGGGAATTACAACGTAGAGTTTTAGAAAATAATTTATTGCTTTCAGAAAAACTGGACAATTCATTTGAAATAAATAAAGATTATAATGGGCAAAAATTTACTATTGAAAATGTAAATTTTATTGAAAATGCTCATGAATCTTTAGTAGAAGATGAGTCAGGTGATAGATATTATAAAATAGTTGAAGCAGGTGATGGTGGTAGGCATGATCATTATTTAAAAGAAGGAAGTATTGAGAATATTCATAATATTCTATTCGCTTTTAATAAGCCAACTGCTGGAGCAATAAATATATCTGACATAGAAGGTGAACAAGCAACGTTATCTTCTCCTTTTGAAGGGACAGTAATGCGTATGGCGGATCAGAAAAAAAGCCCAGTACGTCAAGATAGTATTCAGAATTTACGATTATTGTCGCTTTATGAATTAGGTGAAATGAAGTTTGTATTACCTGAAAAGCCAATTAAAGGAACTTATAAAATTGTTAAAGCTGCAAACCCTAAAGAGGCTCAGCAAGATGCTCTGACATTGAAAATTAGTTCAAAAGGAGAATCAAAAGAAATAACATTACAAGGATCAAAGGGATCGGTTAATCCAATGAAAACAGTAAAAGTAGGTGGTTTAAGTTTTAGTATGAGTTATGGGTCTAAGGAAATTGAATTGCCTTTTAGTATTAAGTTAAATGATATTGTTGCTGAGCGTTACCCAGGTACGGATCCAAGTGTATACGGAATTGGATTTAAGTCCTATGAAAGTAAAGTAACGGTAGAAGACGACAAACCTTTTGATGCTAGAATTTACATGAATAATGTATTGGATTATAAAGGATATCGTTTTTTCCAATCAGGTATCGATTTTTCTACAATGACAAAAAAACAAAACAGTAATCCTGATGTTACAGTACTTTCTGTAAATCATGATTTCTGGGGTACATGGATTAGTTATGTGGGTTACTTTTTGTTGTTTTTAGGAATGATACTAATCTTATTTGTTAAAAACACTCGTTTCGGAGATTTGATAAAGAAATTAGAAACTATAAAATTGAAAAAAGCAGGTTTGGGAGTTGTGCTATTACTGTCATCTTTTAATGGTTTCTCTCAAAATAACCATGTAAAACTTTCTAAAGAAAAAGTAGACTCTATTATTCAAGCAAGAGCTATTCCTGCTGATGAAGCAGCTAAATTTGGGTCTTTATTAATACAGGATTTAGGAGGAAGAGTAAAACCTGTGAATACCTATGCCATTGAATTGTTACGTAAGGTAAGTAAGAAAGATACATATGCTGGTTTGGATGCAAATCAGGTATTGTTATCAATGATTCAGAATTACAAATTATGGTTTGATGCTCCATTAATTAAATTAAATAGAGGGAATGATAGTATTCGTAAAGTATTAGAAATTCCGATGAAAGCAAAATACGCTGCATTATCTGATTTTTATACACACAAAGGTGTTCCTAAAATAAAAATAGAATGGGTTAAGGAAGCGAATTCAACTAGTTCAGGTAAGTTAACTATATTCCAAAAAGAAATTAAGCGTGCTTATGAAGATCAACGTTTATTAGGACAGGCTCTAAGTGGTAGTTTGGTTAGAGTGTATCCATTACCCGGTGATCCAAACAATAAATGGGTCTCTCCGTTAGAGATTAGCGATGTTGATTATGGTCCAGACTCAAAAGTGATTAAAAATTTATTTCCTCAAGGGTATTTTGAGTTTGCAATAAAGAAAGATTATAAAACTGCAGGTAGTGTTTTAGATGGTATTAGGAAATTACAAAAAGGGTATAGCGCATCAGTAATACCTTCTGATGATAAAATTGCTGCTGAAATGTTTTATAATAAGTACGATGTATTTAAAAAACTATTCAGTTGGTACATGTATGCAGGTGTACTGATGTTAGCATTGTTAATATTTCAAATATTTTATTATAAGAGCAGGTTTTTTTCAAAAGCAATTTCTGTTTTAAAATATACAATTGTATTGCTTTTTGTAGTTCATTTAATTGGTTTAGTGATGCGTTGGTATATTTCAGGACATGCGCCATGGAGTGATGCGTATGAATCAATGATATATATAGGTTTTGCAACCATGTTATTTGGATTGTTGTTTGGAAGGAAATCGAACTTAACTATTGCTGCTACAGCCTTTGTAACGGCTATGATTTTAATGATAGCGCACTGGAATTCAATTGATCCAGCCATTTCAAATTTACAACCAGTTTTAGATAGTTATTGGTTAATGATACATGTATCAATAATTGTAGGGAGTTATGGTCCATTTACTTTAGCGTTTGTACTTGGATTAGTTTCATTATTGTTAATGATATTAACTACTGAAAAGAATAAAGAGCGAATGGATTTAAATATTCAAGAGCTTACTATTATTATTGAGCAATCCATAACAATAGGATTGATAATGCTTACGGTTGGAAATTTCCTTGGAGGGATTTGGGCAAATGAATCATGGGGTAGGTATTGGGGATGGGATCCAAAAGAAACTTGGGCTTTAGTTAGTATTATGATTTATGCATTTGTATTACATGTACGTTTAGTACCTGGTTTACGAGGAAGATGGACATTTAATTTTTTAGCAGTAATATGTTTCGCGTCTATATTAATGACTTATTTTGGAGTGAATTTTTACTTAGCAGGATTACACTCATATGCTAGTGGAGATGTTACTGTAACACCAACATACGTTTATTATAACTTTGTTGCCGTTTTAATAATTGGATTATGGTCATATGTAAAGTATAAAAAGTTTTATAAAAAATAATTCATGTACTTAAAGATTAATTATACTTAATAATTAAAAAACCCTACTTAAAATTTAAGTAGGGTTTTTTATTTTTAAACTGTTTTTAATAAAAGACAGTATGTTTTTTAACCAATGTTAATGCACTTTGTCTTAAATAAATACACTTAATCGAATTGTAACTTTTTAAAGTGTTTTTGTTAGACAAATCACTAACAAATGTTAGTTATTATTAACTTTTTCAGTAATTTAGCTAAATTATCAACCCATAATTAATTATAATAAAAATGAAAAAGATTACACTTCTATTAGCATTTTTGTGTTTTAGTCTACTGGCTAATGCTCAATGTGCTTCTGTACCTTCAAGTAATGATGGTAATGGAATTTCAAATGTCCTATTGGGGGCTACCAATTTTCCTACAACAGATGTTACTTATTTTGATCACACAGGAACAGTAGTAACCCTTGGACAAGGAATTACCTCAACTGTTCAAATAACTTTCGAAACAGGTTTCACATACGATACCAATATCTGGATAGATTTTAATGATGATTTAACATTTGATGTTGGAGAGCAAGTATTTGATGGAGTTTCAGCAGGGGCTAATCCAACTACATTGGATGCTTCTTTTACAATGCCTGTAGCTGCTGCGTTAGGGAATCACTTAATGCGTATTGGTACTGCCGATTCTGGTCAAGCTACTCCAAACCCATGTTATAACGGAAGTTGGGGAGTAACATTAGATTTTACAGTAAACATAATAGCTATTTCATGTACACCAGCTGTAGTAGCTTCATCAGTAATAAATGCTGATTGTGGAAACAATCAATTTTTTATTGATGTAGATGTTACTAGTGTAGGTGATGCAACAGAAGTAACTGACGGAACAACAACTTGGCCAGTTACTGGTGCAGGAATACTTCAGGTAGGACCTTTTGCTTCAGGGACAACACTAGACTTAACTTTAACGCATTCTGATAATACATGTGACTTAGGATTAGGGAACTTTAATTTCTTCTGTCCACCACTAAATGATTTATGTGCTGATGCAGAAGTAATTAATTGCGGAGATACAGTTAATGGAAATACAAGTCAAGCAACTTCTAATGATGAGCCTGCTTTTTGTGGAACAGGTACAGGAGCACCAGGAGTATGGTATAATTTTACCGGTAACGGAGATGTTGTAACAGCTTCCTTATGTAATTCTGGGTTTGATACAAAAATACAAGTTTTTGAAGGGGCCTGTGGTGCATTAACTTGTATTACAGGTAGTGATGACGATTGTGGGGTACAATCAGAAGTCATTTTTAATACAGTTACAGGAACAGAATATTATATTTATGTGTTTGGTTTTGGAAGTTCAACGGGAGTATTTCAGTTAGATGTTACTTGTGTAACACCACCTCCAGCACCAGATAATGACGAATGTGCTTTTGCAGTACCAGTATCAACCAACGCTGATTCAAGCTGTACAAACTTTGCCTCTGGTACAATTTTTGGAGCAACTGCTTCTGCAGATGCAGATGACTGTAATGCAGATTTTGATTCTAATCCCCATGATGATGTGTGGTTTAGTTTTATAGCAACAGCTCAAACACATTTAATTTCTTTGCCAAATGCGATTAATCAAGAAGATTCAACTGCATATGATAATCTATATATAAGCATATATGAAGGTGCGTGTGGAAATTTAACCAATGTTTCTTGTACATCAGGAATAGAGGTTCCTCAGACAGATTTAACAATTGGTACTACATATTATATTAGAGTATATTCTCAAGCAGATGATGGATTAGTAAATGTAACATTTGATGTTTGTGTTGGGGTAGGTCCAGACGTAACAATAAATGGAAGTTGTGAAGATGCAGATGCATTTTGTGCCGATGCTGGTTCTTTTGAATTTGCAAATGTTTCAGGAAATGCTTTTCCTGATGCACCTGATGAAGTTGTAGATAATACATGTTTAGGTGGAGCGCCAAATCCTGCTTGGTTTTTTGTACAAGTTGGAGTAGCTGGAGATATGGAATTTGAAATATCACAAACAACCGAGCCTAATGGTGCAGGTGTAGGTTTAGATGTTGATTATGCACTTTGGGGACCATTTGCTAATACAGGTGAAATGTGTACGGCATTTACTTTTGGTGACTGTACAGGAGATCATAACTGTTCTGGTTTTGCGATAGACTGTAGCTTTAGTATTGCTAGTGTTGAAACTGCAACAATAACTAATGCACAAGCAGGTTCATTTTATTTATTTTTAATTACAAATTGGGATGGTGATCCAGGTTATATATCGTTAACTCAAACTAATGCTGGTGCGTCTGGTTCAGGAGGTACTGATTGTACAATACTTTGCCCTGATGTTACAACAATTGATGCAAGTTGTGGATTAGATAACGGTGTTATTATTATAGATTCTTTAGAGCCAAATACGGATTATATAATTAACTATGATTTTAACGGGACTGCGGTAACTCCAATAAACGCAACAAGTAATGGAGTAGGAGATGTGGTATTAAACGATTTAGCTCCTGGAGATTATACAAATATTGTAACAGATGCACCAGAATGTGATACAGTAGATAGAGATGTTACTATAATAGATGCTACAGCACCGAGAATAGATAGTTTAGTAGCTGCAAATAATTCAATTTGTGGAGGAACTGATGTGGTTTTTGTAATAACAGGTACACCATATTCTACAGTTACTTATACCTTAGATGGTACAACAGATGAAACAGTAGAAATAGATGCTTCTGGTGTTGTTGCAGTTGTTGTGACTGCTCCAACTGAAGATGTAACAATTGCTTTAAGCTTAATTTCTCAAAACGGATGCGATAGTGATTTAACAGAAACAGCAACAACAACTGTAGTTAATCTTATGGCAGATTTAGGTGATGATTTTGCTTTTTGTGTAAGTACACCACAAGATTTGACAGTAGTAACTAACGCGTCAGCTACCGCAACATACTCATGGACTTTAGATGGGAATCCAATTGCTGGGACAACTGATACTATAACTGTAAGTACAACTGGTAATTATCAAGTTGTGATTGTTGACGGTATGTGTTCTATAACAGATAGTGTAGATGTTTCTGTAACATCTTCTATGACAATGGATTTAGGTGCTGATATTTTAACTTGTTCTAATGTACCAACTATCCTTACTGCAAATTCTAACATAGGGGCATCAGGTATTACTTATACTTGGACTTTAGACGGAGTTGATATAGGTGAAACGAGTCAAACTATTACTGTCACTGATTCTGGATTATATGAAGTTTCTGGTGTGTCTGGAGGTTGTAATGCGTCTGCTACTATAAATGTAGATATAACGTCAATTTTTACATTGAGTTTAACTGACCTTGAATTATGTGCAGGAGAAGATATTACTCTTGATGCTACTCCAGTTGAATCTGTTGTAGCTCCAATTTATTTATGGAACACAGGGGAAACTTCTGCAATAATTAATCCAACAGAATATGGAACTTATTCTGTAGATGTGACGGTTGGGCAATGTACAGTGTCTATGTCAATTAATGTAGATGAATTGACAGGATGTGTAATTCCAGAAGGAATTTCTCCAAATAATGATGGAATTAATGACTGTTTTGATATGTCTTCTTTCGATGCAAATGAAATAACAATTTATAACCGTTATGGAACTGAAGTTTACAAAAAAGTTAACTACCGTAATGAGTGGTGTGGTACTACTGAAGATGGTAATTCAGGAAGTGAACTTCCTACAGGTACTTACTATTATGTATTAGATTTGCCAACAGGTGGAGTAATGAAAGGTTGGGTTTACATCAATAGAGAAAACTAATAACTAAATATATATTAAAATTCCTTCTTCTAGATTTTATCTAGGGGAAGGATAAATAAAAAAATCAATGAAAAAAATAATTATAGCATTAGTTGTGTTACTTGGATATAGTAGTACAATGTTTGCCCAACAAGATCCACAGTTCACGCAGTACATGTATAATCAAGCTGTAATTAATCCAGCTTACGCTGGGTCAAAAGATGCTTTGTCAATAGTTACATTATACCGTAATCAATGGACAGGATTTGATGGAGCTCCCAAAACGATAACATTATCTGGGCATAGTCCAGTTGGAGAGAAGGTAGGTTTAGGGCTATCTTTAATATCAGATCAACATGGACCAGTAAAGGAAAATAACATTTACGCAGATTTTTCTTATACTTTGGATTTAGGAACTACTTCAAAATTGGCCTTTGGTATAAAAGGAGGGGTAACGATACATGATATATCATTAAGTACTGTAGCTACTACGCAACCTGCAGATCCTTTGTTTGCCCAAAATGTAAATAAGGCTACACCAAATGCTGGTTTAGGAGCTTTCTTTTATGATGAAAAATATTATGTTGGATTATCAATGCCAAACATATTAGACAGTGTTCATTTAGATGAAAATGGTATGAACTACGGTAGTGAGACACAACATTATTTTCTTACTGCAGGATATGTATTTCAGTTAACAGAAAATACGAAGTTAAAGCCATCATTTTTAGTTAAGTCTTCATTTGATGCACCAGTATCTTTTGATGTGAACGCGAACTTTTTATTTTATGATAAATTTGAAGTTGGAG
>Ga0209291_1000818_pt1 | contig 29295 bp, 35 predicted proteins | sample GOMGulsemesocosm_FD_184633 | JGI IMG/M metagenome (GOLD analysis project Ga0209291, IMG submission 184633) | Methane-oxidizing microbial communities from mesocosms in the Gulf of Mexico - GOM9B Gulf of Mexico (SPAdes) (version 2) | ecosystem: Environmental > Aquatic > Marine > Cold seeps...
TATAAAGCGGTAGGCGGACAAAAAGTAAATGTGTTGTTTTTCTCAACTCTTTTACTTGTGCGGTTGCAAAAAGCGTTGGCTTCTTTTTAAAACTTGCAACTAACAAGCGTATATAACAACTTTTACAGAAGCATGAAGCCAACAATAACCGTAGTTTATACTATAGAATATGTAATTGATTTTGCAAAACATTACGGTTTCACAAAATGTAAAAAATGTTTCAATTTAAAATCAGGTCGTGAGATCAAACAAGTATTAAAAAGCGCTTGTATTGGTTACTATATTAATACAAGGTTCTACTCTCTTTCTAAACTGAGGAAACATCTGGTAAAACCTATAGTCAATAATTGTCCTTTCTAACTAAATCAACACCAATTATCAAAAACCACCCAATAGGGTGGTTTTGTTTTTTTTCAAATCCTCGGACTCCTAAGATTAAAAAATTTATGCAAATTTTTTTTAGCAGAAAATATGGACAGTTGCGAGTTCCACAGTTCCACATACTTACTTATAATAGATTCTATCTATGTGATATATAGTATATTAAGTCTAAATAACAGTTGTTTAATTGTGTGGAAAAAGTGTGGGACTTGTGGAACTATTTTTTAAGGTTCCCACAAAAAAGACTCATTCCCACACTTTCCACGTACTTTAAAAAGTTAACTATTTGATAATCAGCGTGTGGGACTGTGGGACTTTTTTACACGAAATACACTCCTTTTTCGAGCGTTTTACTGTTTTTTTTTCAAAAAAGATAAAAACTTTCATTTTTGAGTATGCTGTTATTCAATTCCTTATATTTACATAACCAATATTACTTACTAAAATGATTGAAGTTTCTATTCCGGTACGTAGTCATGTAAAAAAGCACCTTGAAAAACGTTATGGAGCTGTGCATACGGTTTCTAAAAAATCTTTTATCGGAATTCTGGTATTAGAGCTACTGCATAAAAAGGTAGCAAAAATTGATAAAAGTATCAATACCAAGTCTTCCTATAGTTTTATGATTCCTGAGTATTATTTCAATACCAAAGGCTTCCAGTTAAACCCTGTGAAGGCTAAATTCCTTGGTAATTGCTTAGAAAAACTATTTTTTGAGGATTTCTATTCTTTTGTAGATACGGAACTGGCAAAAGGCGATTTAAAAGCACGGGAAGCGGTTAGATTGTTTTTATGTATTTATGAAATTACGGAAGAAGAGGCAAAATTGGACAGCATGTACCGTAATTATCAGCGACATTGTAACGATAAAATTAAAGAAAAAAAGAAACTAATAGCATATTAATAGTTTAAAAACTCGGTAAGCCCTTGCAAATACTGACGGCAAAAAACGACACTTTTATAAAATAAATTTTTACTTATTATGACATTTGATTGTACGGAACAATTAGGCGGAACTGCCGAATTAGATTTTTACTTATTGGAGGAAACAAGCAATTGGCCTGTTGTACTTACGGATCAAACTTCTGCGGATATTGTATTTACTCCCGAACCTGTTTCGGTAGCTGCTACTATTGATGAGGATAGTATAAAAGGATCTGCTACACAGCGTACTAAGGCAGAAGGTTCCTTATGGCGTATTAGTTTAAAGTTAAGTTTTATTACGCGCTCGGAAGCCTTGGAGCAGTTGTTGGACCAGTACCAAAATAAACCAGGAGTGGTAAAATTAAAACTCAATAATGGTTTTCAGAAAATATTCGGTTCCAACACAAAACCATTATACATGAATTTTACGGTTGATGAAGGAGAAAGTATGGATGATAAAAAAGCAGCTACCAAAGTAACTATTAAAGGTATAACTAGTCAGAGGCCAGTATATTACACCGTTATATAGTGGTGTCCTATTTTATAAAGTAGTATCTCCTTAAAATTGTATTGTGCAAAAAGCATTATACAATGAGTATAAACAATTTACATTCTCTTTTAAACGGCCGTTGGTTTATTAATGAAACTTACGGAAAAACATTGTTGCCATCTTTAGGTTTAATCTTAGATGGTAATAATATTGTTGTAAAAGAATCAGACCGTAAGCCAGAAGCTTACACTCAAATTCAAGGAGCTACTCCTGTAGCTGCTACTGCTAAAAATAACAATCCACAAGAGAAGTATGTATTAATAATGGATTTAAAAAATCCTATTTATAAGTACAGTCAGGATTGTGGTCCAGAAGGAACGAAAAGCAAAATGAGACGCTTATCTCGTTATGCGAACGATCCGTTATGTGAAGGTGTTGTTTTAGATATTGATAGTGGTGGTGGTCAGGTTTCTGGAACTCCAGAATTTCATGATTTTTTAAAAAACTACGACAAGCCAATTGTTTCTTATACTGATGGTATGATGTGTAGTGCAGCTTATTATATAGGTTCTGCTACTGATTATATTGTTGCAAACACCCGTGCTGATGCAATTGGTAGTATTGGAGTAATGATAAACTTTGTTGATTTAACAGGGTATTACGAAGCTAAAGGTGCTAAGGTAATTACTGAGTATGCAACAAAGTCTACAGAGAAAAACAGAGCCTACGAAGATTTAATAGGAGGTGATTCTGAAAAATATATTAAAGAACAATTAGATCCTATTAATGAGGTTTTCCATGCAGATGTAAAATCTGCTAGGCCAAACATATCTAACGATGTGTTTACTGGTGCTGTTTGGGGTGGGTCAGATTCTTTAGATAAAGGATTAGTTGATGAACTAGGAACACTACAAACTGCAATTGATAAAGTTTTTGAATTATCAGCAAAAAATAACCAATCAAATATAAATACAAATATGTCTACAGAACGTACAAAAGTACAGGCTGTTTTAGATTTGGATGCTCCGTTAGCAGTAAATGAGAACGGTAGTTATTTAAACGATGAGCAGTTGAATACTATGGAGAGTCATTTAGATACTCAGGCAACAACAATTGCCGGGTTAAATACTCAATTAGAAGCAGCTCAGAATAATACTGAATTGCAAGGTCAATTAACTGCTGCAACGGAAGCTGCATCAGCAACAGAAGTTTCTTTGGATGCGATGCTTACTGAAGCAGGATTAGCAGTTGAAGGAACTGTAACTGAAAAATTAACGGCATTATCAGCTAAAGTGCATACGATGGCTAATGCAGATGGGGCGGCTCATACAAAAGTAAAGTTGGACGCGGATAACGGTGCTGCTACTTCTAAAGTAGGTGGTGTTGATATTTCAGCAGCAATGAATAATTAATTTTAAAAAACCATTTAAGAAATGTCAGTTATCAAAACAGATTTAGTTGCCTCATTCGGTGACTTTTATTTAGAAGAAGGGCAGAACATGGATCGTTTAAAGTCGGCTATTCGTCTGCCTTCTGTAACGCCATCTTTTGCAAAACCACTTATCACAGAGAGTGATGTGTACAGAAGTGCCAATGTAGTGTTAGGAGAAATTGTTCAGCAATTTCAAAAAGCCTTTACTACAAAAGGTGATTTAGATTTTAAACCGAATGAAATCAGATTGCGTAATGCAAAGGTTGATATTTCATTATATCCAGATGATTTAAAAGCGTCATGGTTAGGATTTTTAGCTTCTTTAAAAGAGGAGGAAAGAGCTAAATGGCCAATTATTCGTTTCGCATTGGAAAACGAGATTGTTCCTCAAATTCCGCATGATCTGGAAACCAAAGCATACTTTAACGGTGTGTATGTAGCTCCAACTCCGGGAACTCCGGGAACTGCTGCAGGAACTATGGACGGTGTTAAAAAATTATTAGATGATGGTTTAACTGCAACTACTATGAATGCAGTTGCTTTAACGGCTGCTCCAACAGTTTCAAACATCTTTGATGGTGTTGAAGAATTTGCAGATAGTTTTGACGCTGCATTGTCTGGTACAAAAATGAGAGTTTACATGAGTGCTACTTGGTTAAGACGTTACTTTAGAGATAAGCGTAATACTCATGGTACTGACATCAATTATACAACTACAGGAATCCAATATGTTGATTTTATGCCGAATGTAGAGCTTGTTGGTTTACCAAGTATGGAAGGTTCTGATTATATCTGGGCATCTCCAGTTGATAACTTTGTGCATTTACGTAAAGTAAATGGTATGAAAACTCCTAGAGTGGAGGAAAGCAAGCGTGAGTGTTTCTTAATGCTTGATTGGTCTGAAGGAATTGGTTTCTTATACAACCAATTAGTATATGTTTATAAACCTGTAGTAGTTTAATTTAAAGTTAGATATGTCAGAAAAAAATAATACAACATCAGCAGGAGAAGCTCTTGCTGATGTTAAAAATTTGCAAAAGCAGTTAGCGGATCAAGCTGCTAAAAATGAAAAAGCTATTAAAGCTAAAGATGTTGTAATTGAAAAGTTAACAGCTAAAGAAAAATTAGCTTATGATCAGTTTAATAGTCTTAAAAAAGAATTGGAAGTAGCCTCTACTTCAGTAAATTCTGATTTGGATGCTGCTAGAAGAGAAATAGCTGATTTAACTGGAAAGTTAGCAGCAGCTACAAATAAAACCAAAGCAGTAAAAGGTACTGTTTATGAGGTTGATGGTAAGAAATATGAAACTACCGTTAAGGAGTTCCGTTTTCAAGGGCAAAAAATTCAAGCAAATGATATTTCGGAAGAAGTAGTTGTTGCTTTAGTAGAAGGTGAATCGTTTATTTTAAAATCTATTTAATTATGTCAGTTCTTGTATTAGAAGATATTGGAGATGAAAGTTGCGAGCCAACATCAGGTTTAGCATCAGAAGTACGTTACTCGTTGCATGGTGATTACACCACTATTGAAGATCCGTTAGATTTATGTGGTACTGTTAGTGCTACAAGTTACACGGAGTTAATTGAAATTCCTGCGTCTCCTGGTCATATTATGGCAACAGGAAAACAGATGCATAAAATGACTACCATTATCGAAACAGGTACTATAAAAAGTACTATGATTGGTGAGAAGGGTAGACGTTTATTTGAAAACGAATTAGTGGTTGAATTAGCAGGATCTAATTTGGAATTGTTAGGATTCCTACGTTGGATTAAAAACCAAAAATTAGTATTTCATGTTGAAGAATTTGGAACTGGTAATATGCGTCAGTTAGGTTCAAAACGTTTACCTGCATGGGTAGAAGGTATTGAACATGCTATTGAAGCAGCTGCAGAGGGTAAAAACTCTGTTACTATTACGTTAAAAGACAAACAAAAGTGGCCAGCTTCTGTTTATAAAGGAACAATGCAAGACATACCAGTAGTGTAATTTTTTTTGAGTTAGTTAATTAAAAGCGTCTTAACCTTAGTTAAGACGCTTTTTTTTATTCCTTATAATTAGTGATTAGTGAATCACTAGTATTGGGTATTTTTGAAAGTTTTAAGAAAATAATTCATTTTTTTGGGTAACGTTTTGTTTAGCTTTGGAACTATAATAAAATAGCCGTTCTCATTGTTTTTTGAGTGTTAAAAACTAATGGGTATTTATTGTTTTGTAATCAGGTAGTTACTGTTTTTTTGAATATATTTAATATTCAATATTATAAATTTTTAAACTACATTGATTATGAAAAAAAGAGTACTATTTACCGCATTAACAGTTGTTTTATTTGGTTTAATTTCTTGTGAAGTAGAGGAAGACTACACTGTTAATCAGGAGTATTTAACCGAAACAGGAATATTAGCAAGAGAAGGAGATGATTCAGGAAAGGACGAAGAGCCTGACCCGGATGATAGAGATAGACATGGTATAGATAAAGTAAATACCAAAAATTTTGATACTGCTTATGAGCAATACAGTAGAGAAGGAGACTCAGGAAAAGATGAGGAACCAGATCCAGACGATAGAGACTAAATATAAAAAAATTGCTTTTTTAATATTCATAGGAGCTGTACTTTTTTGTGCAGCACCTTTTGTACATATGGATTTTGATAAAGTGCCTGAGATAACCAAATCGTTTAAGAAATCGATAAAATTGAAAGATAATGCGCTTTCGGATAAACAATTGGAGTTGCGTAAATCGTACGATGCAGGAAGTATTACTGCAACTACATATATTTCCGAGAATGATGTGTTAACTTCCGAAATTGAATCAGTTGAAAAAGAGAATGCTATTGCCTTAAAAAAACTAATTGATGATAATAGAGTGTTTGGCTTTAGTACAATGAGAAGGTTTTTAATTGGTTTTGGTATTCGTTTGCCTTACTTGTTTTTTTCTGTAGTAATATTATTACTCTCCCTACAAATCCCAAAAAAGAAATACATTACCCCAGCACTTGCTTTTTTAACTACAACATCCATGTTTATTAGTATGTATTTAATTACGTGGTTTTTGTGGGATAGTGATTTTCCTAAATACATATATCATACAGCAATTGCCGTTATATCTATACTATTAAGTGTTGCCGTTATTTATGGCTTATTACATGTAAATGTGAGTTTTAAAAAGCGCGACCGTATTATAAAAAATTGGATTGGCTTTACTATTAAAGCACAAAAAAATATAATTACCCCCCTAGTTAAATCTACTAACTTACAAGAAAAGGAAGCTTTGGCAGCTAAATATGATGCTGAAATGTGGACTAATCTTGACAATACTACTAAAGAATGAATACGGGAGAAAAACAACAAATAATAAATAAATTAGCTGCTAAGGGTTGGATTTCGGATGAAGATGTAAATGTTTTATCAGAATTAAATGATACTATTTTTAACCATCATACTGCTGAGGATACCAACACTGATGTAGATAAACTGTTTTTTAGCTTTATTGCTTCGGATGCTGCAGAACTTACTGAGGAACGACAATCGGTTATTGAAAGTTATATTCGCATGAAACGTTTGTTACATTGTTTAATTCACAAGGAACATCCTGATAACATAAACCAACTTAATTTTAATACTGGGTTTTAATTTATGATAGAATTATTTAAAGAATTAATTGCTACTTCAAGGGAGCGATTGAAGAATCCTTTTGTGGGAGCGTTTGTAATGGCGTGGATTGCTGTTAATTGGAAGCCGATTTCTATTATGTTGTTTTCTACACAATCTGTTGAAGATAAAATTATTTTAATATCAAGCAAACACGAATTTATTAATAATAGCCTTTTAATACCAATAGGAATTGCGTTGGTTTATGTGGCTGTTTTACCTTATTTAATGGTAATGGTAGATGTGTTTGTTAAGTTTTCTGTAAGAATGCGGATGGCTATGAAGATAGAAGTGGATAGGGCAAATATTATTGGTAAGCAAGTACTTGTTGAAGAAGAAATTAAGTTAGAAGACTTGAAGGCCAGGAATATGGATAAAACTGAGTTGAATAACAAGATTGAAAGTTTAGAAACTGTGCTTAATAAGCAGTCAGAGATTATTAATGGACATGTAACGTCTTTAAGTGAAAAAGAAACAGTTATTAAAGGTTTGGAGAAATTTAAAAATGATTCATTTGAAGTTAAGTACAAAGTATTCCAGAATTCATCTATCTATGAGTTTTTAAATGATATAGCTCTTGCAATTGCCGTAAAAGGTGATTTTCCTGAGGGGGTGACTGATGATATTAAAAAACAAGCTATAAAGCAAGGTTTAGTTGTAAATGATAATGGCAATCCTTTTAAATATTCGTTATCAGATTTAGGCTCTCGTTTTTATGCTAGAATGAAGATAGATGAGAATAATAAATAACTAAGTAATAAAAATAAATTAACTATGAAGAAAATAATTGTATTACTATTAGTGCTAAGTGTAAATGTGTTGTGTGCGCAAAGCAGGGTAAACAAAGTTATGGATTCGTTTGTGTCTGAATCAGAAAAGCTAACGTCTTTTATTGGTTGGGATCAAAACACAGGTACTGGGAAATGGATTGATAATAAAAATGTAATACATCATAAAATTTGCCCTGATTACTGGGTGTCCAGAATAGAACAGAATTTAGATTGGTTACAAGTGAAAACATTAATTAAAAACAAGGTGAAATATTATGTTTTCTTGTATGAAAGACAATCTGGAAATTACAGGTATCCAAACATTAGAAAGGATTGGGAAAATCAAAAAAACACTCACTTTTTTGTGTTAACAGCTACAGAATATAATTCGTTTAAATCTTCAATTGAATTAAAAGATGGTGTGAGTTTTATTGTTACTAGTAAAATTCAAGGGTATGTAACAGATAGGTTTCATTCGCTTGGGGGGAGTAGTTTATATAATGAAGCAAATTTATTAGCTAAGATTAACAACGAAATAGACAGTCCTTCATATTGGAGTTATAATATGGTTTTTAATTCACAGTTAACAGATGGATTGGAAGTTGTTCGTTTTCGTTTGCCCTCAAAATCGGATATGGAAAAGGATTATATAAAAACTAGTTATTTTGAGAATAGATATGATGCTTTTAAAGTATTGTTAATTGATTAGTCACTAGTGAAAAACCACTATTTCAAAACAAAAACCGATGCATTATATTAGTGTATCGGTTTTTTTTGTAGTTTTGTATAGCACAGAAATATGAAAACTATGATTTTCAAAAACATTTTTACTAATAATAAATCCTACGAGAGATGCGGTGTAAGTCCGTCCTTAACTTCGTTTTCGTTGTTTCTGTGCTCCACTCGTAGGTATTTTTTTAAATCTCATTATCATGCACAGAAACAACGAGACAACAACAGTCCTAGAGGATTTAGACAACACAATTTTCAATCATCATACAGCGCAACTTGCTAGTGATGATTTAGACGCCATGTTTTTACATTGTATTGGCGACGAAAACTTTGATGATCACAGAATTAGGCAAAGCATTACACAATCTTTTATAAGTTTGAAGCGCGTAACCCAATGTGTGCGAGATAAAAAGCATCCTAATGACGTTTTAGTTTTAGAAATAAGAATAGATGTTTAAATTTGTATACTATGTAAGCACCAAAATTCACATTTGAGGAAAGTCAATTATTGTTACGTTTATTAAAAGCTAACAGTGATAAGGCTGTTTCAGAATTACCAAACCCTACTGGGTATTTGGATTTAGTAGTTAAGCTAAAAGAATTAGTAAACTTTGCTTATGTATCTGGAGAAGCGCATCCTCCTCAAATTTTAAGCGAGGTTACTGAATTGGATCCAGAAAAATCTGCAGAATTTTTAGAAAAAATAAGAAATCGTAATGAGTCTAAAATTACACTAGCTAATGGTTCTACAATTAATCTTATTTCTGGTAGTGATACAGGAGAAGAAGGAAGGGGTTTAACTCCTTTTGAATTTAATAATTAGATTATGGACTTTGAAAGACATAAAAGAATAAAGGAGGCAATTTTAAATGACAAAAGCATAGAATCTTTGGTTATGCAAAAGCAAAAAATAATGAATTCTCTTGATTTTAAATACGTTTTTAACAAAAGTACAAATACAATTTCAGGTAAAATTTTTGATAAAGACACAATTGAAGCGTTAAGTATTATTGATGCTGAAATTGAAAGGATTACAGAGAAAATTAAAAAATGTTTTATTTAAGTTTTTACCATCATCCAAAATGATTAAACCACTCCTAACCGAGTGGTTTTTTTGTGTCCTATTTTAAAAACTTTACACTTTCCATATTTGTAGTATCAATATATGATGTTATGAAGAAGTTTTTTTTAAAAGTTTGGCAATGGGTTAAGCCTTGGGTATTATTATTTTTATTCTCGATAGTATTAACCTTGTTTTATTCTATTGTTTATTTCTGTACAGATAAATTAGCAGAAGTGATACCGTTTATGACTAATCGCCCTTTAACTTGGGATGATGCTCTATTCATGTTTTTTGCTATTGCAATGACGCTGTCTTTAATACAGGAAATCAATATAAAATTGGTTGATGTTGATTAACGATTGGCTCAAAAATAAAGGAACGTACGAAGATGGGGTTGCGTTGTATGCGGAACACCCAAAGCATAACCGTAATTTATTAAAGCTTTTTAATAAACGTAAAAGTGCTGCTAATACACAAAAATTAAAGTACGAGTTAAAAAAAATAGTAGTGGTAAATACTGCTGCTGTAATAAATAAAACACCAGTTGTAGTTGCTCCGGTAGTTAACCCTAAGGCTACTGTAGCAGCAACAATTGCTGTTTATGAGAAAAAGCAGGCGTTGTTTTTTCATGAGTTACCAGAGGAGTTGCAGCCCGTATTGTTAGAGGCTAACACTTTATTTAAAACCAATTGCTTATTAAAAGTGCAATTAAATGCGGTGCCAGATGATCAAGAGGAGGAAGCATTGGCTATTCAAAAACGAATAGTAAGTAATACTGCTAAAAATACCTTGTGTTGGAAAAAGATTGATTTCTGGAAGCAACACCGCATACTACCAAAACCCGATACTCATAAAGTAGAAAGTTTAACGCCTGCGCAATTGGTGAGGCGCGAGCAATTATTATTTGCTTCTATTTCCAAACTTAAAAAACGTTTGGAGGTTAATACTAAAAAACTTACTCAAGCTACCACTACTAAGGAGCGTACGAAATTGGAGCGTGCTATTACCAAACAAACCAACAATATTTTATTTAAAGAAGAAGAGAAGTTAAAAATTCAACAGTTAATCAATGGGGGATAAAAAACGTAAAATGTTAGTCAAGCGTAATGACAATACGTTTGATAAAATAAAGGCACATTATATAAATCCTGAAGAGTATCCGCTTACAGAAACTAATCAGGCTATACTTAATAGATGGAATGAGGTTTTGGTATTAAGATTAGAGCGTTTTACTAAAACTGAAATTGCTACAAAATGGAAAGAAGAAAAAGATTTGTCTCCTGCGCAGGCTTATATAGATATTAAAAATTCTGAGTTGTTTTTTGGAGATGTGTTAAAAGCAAATAAAGAAGGAGCAAAGGCAATTTGGCTGGAATATGCTATTGATTTTCTAAAACGATGTGTCAAGAAAAAGGATAGAGCAAATGAAGCAAAAGCCTTAAAAATGATTGCTGAATATGGTGACTTTAAGGAAGAGGATAACCCAGACTTTAACCCTGAGAAACTTGAAAACGTAAAAATTGAGTTTGCAATACCAAAGCAGTATTTAAAATATTTAAAAACTGCTCAATCCTCAGGTGTAGATGATTTTAATTTAACAGAACCATTGGATGTTGATTATGAAGAAATCGAAATCGAGATAAAAGATGCTAAAAAAGAGTAAAAAAGTTTTTTTAAACATACCACAAGCTAGAGCGTTTTCAAACATACGACAAATGAATTTTTGGGAATGGGGACGTGCTACTGGTAAATCTACTGGATTGGGTTTTGGTGCAAGAAAATTTGTTACTCAATTACCTAGAGCTTCCATGTTTTTGGTTGGTAGTACGTATTCTCAAATATTATCAAGGACATTGCCTTCTACTATTGAAGGAATGGAAATGTTTGGCCTGTATCAAGATGTTGATTATGTTGTTGGTAGGTCGGGCAAAAAAATGGGTTTTAAAATGCCGTTTCAACCACCTAACCAATGGAATAATATTATTCATTTTAGCAATGGGGCTATATTTCAGTTAGTGTCCTTGGATAACCCTAATTCGGGGCGTGGTTTAAATAGTTATGGAGGTATTGGTGATGAAGCTGCATTATTGGATCCTGAGAAACTATTTAATAATGTGCAAACAACTAACAGGGCTAAAAAGGAAGTATTTTCAAAATGCCCAATGTTAGGGGTTGAAATATATGCCTCATCAACTCCAATCTCTAAAAAAGGAAAATGGTTTATTGAGAATGAAGAAAAAGCAAAACGGGACCCAGAAAACATTTATTTTTCAAAAGCAAATGCTTTTTGGAACCCTTTCTTACAGGATAATTACTTTCAGAAAATGAAGGATCAGTCTCCTTCTGAAATGTTATACAATGCCGAAATATTAAACATAAGGCCTACTGAAATCACTGATGGTTTTTATGCTAACCTTAATCCTGACAGACATTATTATAAAGACTATAACCAAAGTTATTTGGAGGGGTTGGATGCAGGGATGTTTGGTAGTGCTACTGATGATAAGTTGTTATCTGAACACTTCAATTGTCACCAAGACAATGACATCAGAAGGAATGAGCCATTGATAGTGTCCCTAGATTTTGGGGTATTTAACTGTTGTGTAGTGTCTCAGGTGCAGGGTAATGAGTACCGTGTACTCAACTCCTTCTGGGTAAAGTCTCCAAAGTTATTGGATGACCTATTCATTGAGAAGTTTATACCCTACTACCGTCCGCACCAGGAGAAGAAGATATATCTATATGGTGGGCATGATGGTAACAACCGAACAGCTAACAGTTCAAGTACTTACTTTCAGCAAGTAACTGACCTGTTAACCAAGCATGGATGGACTGTGTATCTAATGGTTAAAGGTGTGCCCTCTGATCATGCTGATAGGTACCTATTGAACAATGCAATGCTCAAGGAGTCTAGCAGTAGGCTTCCTGTGTTGCGTATCAATGAGCATAACAACCCTGATCTTATTATTGCATTGGAAAGAACTGAGGCAAAAGAAACACCTACTGGTGTAGGTAAGAACAAGAAGGATGAGCGTAACAGTAACTTTCCTCAGCAACACGCGCCTCACCTCACTGATGCCTTTGATGCTCCTATTGACACTATGTATATGGATACCTTTAAAGGAAACAATCTGTTTGCGTCCGAAAGCTCAATCCGAAGCTTGTAAATCCTCATTTTCATATATCCTTAGTTTTTGCAAAATGGAAAGTGCAAAAATTCATAGGGCATGGCGTGGCATCGGCTCGCATTTTAGAAAAAAAGAAATAAAATTACAATGTAAATAATTGAGTTATAAATAATTAGGTTTTTTAAAACTAGAATAGAATACCGTATTGATATGGTTTTATGAGTATTTATTGCTGTCCTATTTTATTATAGGGTGTTTTTTGAAATTAGCACTATGAATAACGAAGAAGTAATACTATTAAAAGACGCTTTAAAAATATTTTCAGAAAAGGAATCTTCTGGAATGTATAAGCCATTTTTATTGGTATATCGTACTTATAATAAAACCACTAAAAAAGGTGGTAAGCTTAAAACAGAAATTAGCGCGAAGTATTTACCTAATGCAAAAGAAGAAACTGTTACCGTAAAGAATCCCAACCATTATAAAAACAGAACTCGAAACATAGAATTGCCTTCTGGTGAAATTCGAACTATAAATATTGATTTCATTATTTCCATTAATAACAAAAAAGTAATTTACTAATGACTGATTTTCTAGGTCCACATATCGCAGTATCTAAAAATAATTTTTTCTCGTTTAAAAATTCCGTTGATAGATTAGACGACTCTGTTACTACAATTAAAGTTGAAGTAAAAGACAAAGTTGGAGCAATTGCTTCATGGGGTAAAAAAAATGATTACCCACAACAGGTAATTGCATCTGCAGAAAAAAACGCCTCTGCTACTTCTGGACTTCAATTTTTACGTAAAGTACATTATGGTAATGGTTTGGTGTTAATTAAAAATAAAGCTACTGAGGATGGTAAAAAAGCTCCAAAGATAGTTCCTTTTTCAAGTCACCCTGAAATAGCTGAGTTTTTCAAAAAGTCAAAAATGAAAAAAATGTGGAAGGAGATCATTCTTGATTTGGAATGGTTTTCAATTGCATTTCCTGAGTATATTCTTTCAAATAATTACAAAACCATTAACCGTGTAAAACGCCACAAAGCTGCATGGTGTAGGTTTGAAGTAATGAATAAGGAAAACGGATTAGTGGAACACGTTTACATTTCTGAAAAGTTCGGTAAAGGATCTGTTGATTTAGAAGGAGAGTTTGTTTCTAAGGTACCATTAATAGATTCGTATTGGACTGCGGATGAAGTTAGGGAGTATTGCAAACTAAACGGAATAACAAAATTTGTGCGTCCGTGTTTTTACCCACTATTAAATGAAGCATTTTATCCAAAATCAGCATTGGATCCAGTAATTAAATCTGGTTGGATGGATGTTGCCAACTCGGTACCAGAATTAAAACAATCCATTTTTGAAAAACAAATGGTTATCGATTTCCTTATTGAAGTTGATGAGCGTTATTTTGAAGCTATTTACAAAACCAATTGGCAGGACTTCTCTCCTGAGAAACGTAAAGAAATACGTAACGGGGTTATTGATACCATTAACGATAGTTTAACGGGTAGCGATAAAGCAGGGAAGTCAATCCAATCAATGACAATTATGGGCGGTGATGGTAAGCCGTACCCTGCAATTAAAATCACACCAATTGATAACAAATTAAAAGATGGTAGTTACCTACCAGAAGCGGAAGCAGCAAACTCTGAAGTTTTGTTTGCGCTTGGTGTTGATCCTACATTAATTGGTGCAGGAATACCGGGTGGTAAATTAGGTTCTGGAGGTGGTTCGGATAAACGAGAAGCCTTTACAATTCTATCAGCATTAAAGAAAACAGACCGCGAAACTACATTAGAGATTTTTGAATTTATTCAAGAGTACAATGGGTGGGATGAAGAATTAGAGCCTGCTTTTGAAAACACCATATTAACCACACTAGACGCTAACCCAACAGGAACTAAAAACGTTGCATCATGATTATAGCTACAACAGAAGATTTAAAAAAGCACGTTCCTGTAACTGCAAACTTTGAGTTTACTGATTTCCAACCCTACATAAACAAAGCTGTAAATTCTTACACCCGTAAATATGTAGGTGCGTTACATGCAATTTTAGCAGATGTTGCTACTGGTAATGATGCAGTTGTTAAAAATGAAGCGCGCGATTTATTACAGTCTGCAATTGCTAACTTTGGTTGGTTTAAATATTTGCCATTTGCAACGGTATTAATGGATGGCTCAGGGATTTCGGTTGCTCAAAATGATCACCGTAAATCTGCGGAGTGGTGGCAAATTAAAGATATTAGAAGAGAGTTTTTAAAAGCAGGTCATGATGCACTGGACTTGCTTTTGGAAGTGCTAGAGGCTAACCCTTCTATCTTCACTGATTATGCTACCAATTACAACACCATTAACAATGAATTAATTGTAAATAGAGCAACAATTTTTAGTAAATACTATAACATTTTCAACTCTCGACAAACCTTTTTGGCTTTAATGCCTACTATTCGATTAATTGAGGACCAATATGTACACACGTTTTTATGTCCTGAACTAATTACAGTCTTAAAAACAGATGTTTCTGATAATATTCTATTAGTTAAAACAGCAATGCAGAAAGCTATTGTAGCATTTACAGTTGCACAAGTAGCTGCTACTGGATTGTTTTTGTTAGATGAAAAAGGATTGCGTATCGATTTCGAAAACTTTTCTGATGGACGTAAGCAATCGCCTGAGTATGGTAAAACTTCTCAGCAAGTGCAACAATTAATGAATACCCAAATTGATAACGGTACACAATACTTAAAACAAGCTAAAAAGATTATTGAAAATAATATTGCAGACTTTAATCAGTGTGCTGCTCCATTAGTTCATGCTTCGGAAACGGGTTCTGGTTTTACAGCACATGATACTACGGGAGTATTGGGTTTATAAACTGTCCTATTTTTTCAAACAGAATAACTACATATTTACATTATGATAAACGGTTCAAATAATCCATTTTCCTGCTCCCCTGCAATTGTGACTTCAGGTTCTAATTTGTATGTGGGAACGTATGTCGATTTAACTGCTTTAACGACAGCTCACCCTTCGCCTGTTAATGGAAGTCGCGCTATTATAGTAACTGCTTCAGGAAGTGATCAAATCGCACATTGGGATGAAGGGGATTCTGTTTGGTTTGTCCAGGGGGTTGGAGGTGTTTCTGCAAAAAAACAGTTTGCTTATGCTATAACTGGGTTTCATAGGTTATATTTTCCAGCTAATACAAACTTAATGAAGTATAATGCAAACTATGGTATGTATACACCATCGAGTGCGGTAGATTCAGGAACTACTGATGCAACCTCATTAATAACAACAAACACCAATCAGCATTTTTTTATTGCTCCTGTTGACTTAAAACTGATTCAAAACACAAGTAAAGCCACTTCTACAAGTTTTGGAGGATTCGATTTAAAACAGATTGTAAGCTACTACGAGCAAACAAACGTAGCTTCACCTTCTCCATATTATTCTAGTATAAATCCAACGGTTGTTCATGATAAAGATTATTCACCACATCAGTCAAATGCATTACACATTAACATGATAGAAGACGTTATAAGTGCGGTTGTCATACCAAAAGGAGCTTTGGTATGTGTTCATTATGCACACCTGAGAACTACAGCGGCTTATATTTATATAAATACGGGTTTAATTTTTGAAGAAGCGTAACAATGGATATAGTTAGCAAGATAAATAGTGATAAATCACATGGAGGAAGATTTTCAATTGACAATGTTCAAGAGGGTTGGGATACTACTTCAGTATTGTATTTAGGTGGTTTAATTAAGGAGTTTTGGAACGGTACCGAATGGATAGAATCGGCAACAGACATAGAAACAACCGCGTATCAAGACAAGATAACAACGGAAAATATCATATTAAAATACACAACAGTACACGAACCAAACGGATATGACTATTACCAACGCTTTAAAGCGTATTTGATTACAGACTTATATAAAACTGTAATCACACAGGCTGAAGCTATACAGATAGAAAATTTATTAAGCACGCCAATGCTTAAAATAAAACAAAATGGCGATTGGAAAACGGCACTATATGAATTAAGTGTAATGACAGAAACACCCGCTTTTATACAAGTATACCGTAATAAAGCAATACAGGAAATAACAGAATACATAACTAAAAATTACGAAGATTAATATTATGAGTATCACTAAAAACTTTGCAAAACTAGAAGTAATACTAGCTACCTTTTTACTGTTTGTGCCATTAATATTAATAGGCTACACTAATGAAGTGCGTGGTAGTATTTCCAACTACGCTTATTCAAAAGCACCGCATGTATTTTCAATGTTACTCTCTATTGCTAGTGCTATGTTTATTTACAACGGGGCAGTTAAAAGTAAACAGTGGTTTAATATAATTTTAGGCTGTGCTTTAATTGGAGTGATCCTAACACCACATTTAGACTATCCAATATGGCATTATTCATTCGCTACGCTGTTTTTTTTTAGGGAGTGTATTTGTAATGATATTTTTTAGTTCAACAAAACAACGAGTGTATAAAATTGCTGCAGGAATGATTATAGTGTTGGGGTTACTCGGTCATTTCTGTACGCACTCGTATAGCTTACTATATGCGGAGTGGATTGGCTTGTTTCCAATATCCATTCACTTCATTGGGGAATCACTAAACAAAATCGATTAATAACTATAACTACCAATATAAAATGAAACTTACTTTACTCTCAAAAATCCTAAAGCTCACAGTTTTTAAAAAAGCACTTGCATATAAAGGTGGCAGTTTGCTAGCTGTAGGTGTTGCAGGTTCAATTACACTAACCTCTGTTTTAAAAGAAGTCTTTCAAGGCGTGTTAATGCGTGATATCTGGGTGCTTATATTACTCATGTTTTCAGCATTAGGATTGTATTTACTTTTCTGGATTACCGATTTTATAACTGGTCTTAGAGCTGCAAGATATTTACATTTTGTAAAAACCAACCAAACCTCTGGATGGATGACAAGTGATAAGCTGTATAATTCCTTCGGTAAAATAGGAGGGGTGTTGCTTATTAAGGCTTTGATGTTTTTTGTTTGTATAGCTACCCTGATTGCGAAAATTAACTTTGGTTTTTATTCAGCAATAGCAGCTACTGTTTTTTTAGATGTGTTGGCTGTAGGGTTTGAGTTTAAAAGTATCGGTGAAAATTTAGAGAAAAAAACAGGAAACAAACCCATGTTATTTAGGTTTTTCGATAGAGTGTTTGGTTTGTTAGAAGAGGGGTTTATTAAAAAATTAAAAACATATTTCTAATGAAAGCACTACTAAATAGATTAGTTCACGAAACAAAACAAACCCTTGGAGAATTAAATTTTTACCAAGGTGTAAGCAAAGTGTTTTCTTGTAAAATATTGGAGTTGCCAGATAGAAAAAATCAAACTTCTATCAGCAGAATTCCTGCAGGAACGTACACCTGTATTTTGCGTTGGTCACCAAAATACAAATGGCATTATCATGTTACGAATGTTCCGGGAAGAAGTTTAATATTGATTCATTTTGGAAATTTTTTCAAGGACACCAGAGGCTGTTTAATAGCAGGGGTTAATTTTCATGATATTAATCACGATGGATATAGAGATGTAACAAGCTCCAAAAAAACCATGAAGCGTATGCTTGCCATTGCTCCAAAAACATTTGAATTAACAATAATCGATTTATAATATGCAACTACCATCAACTCATGTCCTGTTGTTTTTAGATCAACAGGCAAAAGAATTAGAAGAGATCAAAATTAACTCATAAGTGAATTATGAAAAAAAGAGAAGAGGAGTATACTGGAGATGTAATCTCATGGGATATTATCGAATTTTAAAATCATTGCATTATGACAATCAACGCTATTAAAAACTACACCATAGCAACATTAGTAATAGTGTTGTTTTTATCGGTTTATCAATGCACAAGCAATAAAAAACTATCTACCTCTCAGGCAATTGCTTTAATAGATACTACCAATCAGTATAAAAATGAAATAGGTACCATTACGGCCACAAAAAAAGTATTGCAGTTAGAAAAAAAGGATCTAAAAGAATTGGTGTATTCTAAAAATGATACCCTTAATACATTGCGTAAAGAATTTTCAAAGGTTAAGGCTATAGTGAAAATAAAAACTGTTACCATTATTGACAGTATTCCCGTTCCTTTTGAGGTTCGTGTGCCTTGTGATTTTGAGCGTTCTGGCAAACACCTCGATAAATGGTTGCAGTTTGATTATGCCGTAAATCAAAACGGATTTAATATTTCAGATTTTACCATGAAAAACAAACAAACCACTATTACAGGCTTTAAGCGTAAATGGTTTTTAGGCAAACAAACCTATACTACGGATGTTACTAACACCAATCCTCATATAAAAATCACCGAAGTACAAACTATTGAAGTAGTAGTTCCAAAACGTTTTTATGATACCAGACTCTTTAATATTGGTGTCGGGTTTTTGGGGGGAATCTTAATAATGAAATAATGAAAAAATTAAAAATTAACATACCAAAAACGTGGAATGAGTTAACACAATGGCAATTGGAAAATATTGCTTTGTTATTATTTACCCATGACGCTAACCGCCAGTTAGATGTAAAAATATTTAAAATTTTGTATCAGGTTCGTTGGTGGCAGTTTTTAAAACGTGCTAAAACACGATACATCCTGCGCCAAGTTCCAATTTCCGAACTGCGTACTCATTTCGAATTTCTGTATAAAAAAATTGAATGCACTAGTTTTCCAAAACAACTACAACTGAAAAAGAAAATATATGTTCCTCCTGCTGATCGTGAGGCAAATTTAACAGCGGATGAATTTGCAGCTGCGGAATCATTACACCAAAGCTTTCGAAAAACTAAAAACATTGAATACCTACAGTATTTAGCAGCAGTATTGTATACTCCAGAAGTTGATACTGAAAATATGCGTCCTGAGTTTAGTAAACTAAAGCTTCCGTATTTGGTGACACCATTTAAAAAGGTAAAACTAAAAACATTACTGGCTATTGAGTTGGTGCATTTCGGTTGTAAAAACAATTTAGTAAAACGCTTCCCGAAAGTGTATCCGAAAACATCGGGTAAAAAAACGAAAGGTACCGGACATGGTTTCGGTAAAATTATACTGGAAATGGCAAAGGCCGATTTATCAAAGCATGAAGCTATAAAGCGTGTAAACATATTTACGTTTCATGAGCAATTTCAGCAGGATATTATTAACGCAAAGGAAAACACTACAAAGTAATGGCTAGAGAAACCACACACAGTAAAATTGTGATCTTTCATAAAAACATATCACTAGCAAATAAAGTGCTACAAGGTTTTTATCGTTTTAATTGGAATGAGATAAACGGTAAGTTTCGTTCGGGGGTTTCAGCTCCTGCATTGTTGTTAGAAAGTCATTCCGCAGCATTAGATGAAAACGCTAATAAAACAACTACGTTTAACGGTAAGGCAATTTCGTTTTTACTGATTGACTTTGCAGGTAAGCCGGGCAATTTTGACGAACAGGAGCAGGTATTGGATGACTTGGAAAATACGGCTCTGGATATTTGTGCCTATTTAAAAAAAGAAAGTAAAAACCGCGACTCCTGGTTATATGGTAAATTGGAAATAGCTTCGGTTACTTATGAAAAAGTAGGACCTATATTCGGTAATATGTATGGTTGGAATATACTCTACACCTTAAAAAACCACGAGCCAATGTGTTATAAGGAAGATAAATGGGATTGGACAGCAGTAAACCCTTGATTGGATGCTTGAAACTCGAAAATTCTAATTTAAAAACCACTCCTAATCGAGTGGTTTTTTTGTAGATAAAAATATTTATGTATCTTTGAAGTGCGAACCGAATACAACATTATGATTTTCAAAAACATTTTTATTAATAATAAAGCCTATGAGAGAGGCGGTGTAAGTCCGTTACTCACTTCGTTATCGTTGTTGGTTCGCAGCACTCATAGGTCTTTTATAAAATCTCAATATTATGCGAACCAACAACGAGACAACAAAAGAAACAACAGCAGTACTGGAAAACTTAGACAGTACAATTTTCCTAAATCATGATGTGCAAGTGGCTATCGATGATTTAGATGACATGTTTATATCATGTATGACAAGTGAACAATACGAAAGTGATTTTTTACGGCAAAGTACTATGGAAACACACATAACGGTAAAACGTTTACTACAATGTGTTAGAGATAAAAAAGCCCCTGAGTATGTAACGGTATTAGAAATGAGAATAAAATAATAAATCAAAAAATAAAGGAGCTTAGTTTAGTAAGTCCCACAAGTTCCGAAAACAGAACCTTCGGAACGTACTGTTTCCGCATATGTGGAACTGTGGAACTTTACACTGCTAAATATCTTACTTTCAAAATATAAAACCTCACTGGATCCAGTGAGGTTTTTTTGTGTCCTATTTTTTGAGTGTCCCCTCGGTTACTTTAGCTATAAATACAAGTTAAATGTCCGGTAATATCGATTTGTTAAGTAAAGAAAAAGCAGTAGCACAAAAAGCTACTAAAGCATTGCGTTCCAACCTTCGTAGTGCTATAAGCCAAACAACAAACAAACGAACTGGCTTAGCTTCCAAAGCAGGTTCCAGAGCAGTATTTAAATTCGGGCGTTTGCAACGAGTAACCTTAAAAGCTCCTCATTATATATTCAAACAACATTATGGTTTTGAAGGCAAAAAATCCAACGGGGTAAACATGCGTTTGAAAGCAACTGATGTATTGAATAAAGCATTGGCCTCTAGCAATGTGTTGGACACTTTAGCCGATGGTATTGCCGATATCAGATCAGAACAAGTTTTAGCAACTATCAACTTCAGTAAAAATGGCAAGTAAAAAAGTAACCAGGGAACTCTCCATTTTTGTTAATGACCGTGAGGTAGTTAATTCATTGGGTGGTATTAGTAGAGAAATTGGAAAGGTTAGCGGTCAAATGCGTAACCTAAACAAAAACTCTGAAAGCTATGATCAAGATTTAAAACAATTAAAAAACACACTTGGTGGTTTAAAAGATAAACAGTCAGAATTCAAAGAGGAGATATATGATACTAATCAAGCTGCGGATATAGCAAAGGATAAGTTGTCAAATATTTTTGTAGGCTTACGCTCTGGAAACTTAGCGATGGTTAAGGATGGGTTGAGTGGTATTCGTGGTTCAATTGTTAGTGTTACTAAAGCAGGTTTAGCGTTTATTGCAACTCCAATTGGTGCTGCAATTGCTGTGCTTACTACTGCTTTTGTCGCAGGTAAAGCAATTTTTGAATATAATAGTGGTCTTCGTGAAATGAATGAAGAGTTACGTGCGTTAGGTGTTTCTTCTGAAGAAATGTCTAAAGTGCGTTCAGAAGTTCATGCAACTGCAGAAACTTTTGATAAAGAGTTTTCAGAAATTGCTAAAAAAGCAAAGGGATTATCTGAAACTTACGGTATATCAATGACCGAAGCGAACGACGTTATAGCACAAGGATTAGCGGATGGTGGTGCTAAAAATGAGGAGTTTTTGGATTCTTTAGGAGAATATGATGAGTTCTTTTCTAAAATGGGGTACTCTGCAAAGGAAACTGCAGACATAATTAATCAAGGATATGAATTAGGAATATACACCGATAAATTACCAGATGCGCTTAAAGAAGCGGACTTAGCCTTACGAGAGCAATCAAAATCCTCTCGTGATGCACTGGTTAATGCTTTTGGAGCTTCGTTTACAGATGATATTTTAAAACGTGTAAATTCAGGAGCAATTACTACTAAAAAAGCTTTAGAGGAAATTGCAGAAAAATCAAAAACAGCAAATCTATCTCAACAACAGCAAGCGCAATTAACGGCTGATGTTTTTAAAGGAGCAGGTGAGGATGCAGGTGGTGCGTTGAAAATATTAACGGCCGTTGGTAAAGCAGCTACTCGGGAGTTAGATGCAACGGCAAAGGCACAATTAAAACTTACTGAAGCAAACGAACGCTTAAACAAAGCACAAGCAAAATTATTTGAGGTTGAAGGGTTTGGTGATATGTGGACTCAAATTCAAACCGTTGCTGTAGAAGCTTTTTCTTCTATGTTAGAATACATGGCTGATGTTAAAAAAGATATTCAGCCACTTATTGATTTAGTTGCTGTTGTATTTGTAGCAGCATGGCATCATTTGAAGTTTGTGTTTACAAATGTTTTTGATATCATATCAGGATTAGTTAAAGCAATGATAGCTCCATGGAAAGGTTTTGCAAAAGCTTTTAAGAAACTAATGAAAGGTGATGTTCAAGGTGCATTTGAGTCCTTTGTTGAAGGAATTAAAAATGCTTACAAACACATCGGTAATATCTTTATTGATTTGTACAATAACGCAGTCGATTTTGTTAAAAACATGTTAGATGTTGCGTCTCCAGTATTAGATGCATTAGGTTTTAAAGTTGACGCCTTAAAGAAAAGTTTAGATGGTATTAAAAGCAAGAAATTTGAAATTTCTGGTACCATAAAAACTGATAACGAAACAACTAATACCACTACTCCAGATAAGGATCCAAATAAACCTACTCCAACAGGTTTAAGTCAAGCAGAAAAAGATGCAGCAGCTGCTCGTAAGAAATTACGCGAAAAGGAAGTGGAGGAGGCAAAGGCTGCTGCACTAGCTGTAGCAAAAGCAAAACAGGAATTAGCGCGTCAGCAATTAGAAAGTTATATAGCCGACAATCAAACGAGAGTTGAAAAAGGACAGGAATTAACGCAGCAATTGCTTAATGAGGAAACGGTGAGGCTTTCTTCTATTAGGGATAAGAAAATTGCTTTTAATAATGAGGAGAAGGAAAGAGCTTTAATTGATGCTGAAGAAAAAGCATTGTCTGATGAAGAAGCTAGTTTATTAAAAGAAGCCGTTTTATTAGATTATAAAACCCGTGAGCAGGAAATTGAATTAGAATTTCAGCGTACGACTGACGAATTAAAAAAGGAGTACGAGGAAGAGCAGCGCGTTTTAAAAGAGGAAGAAGACGCTTTAAAAGAGGCTGATTTACTATTAAAACAGGAGCAGCAGGCTTTAGACCAGGATCTTGCAATTGCAGAAGAAACAAATAAATTTAAAGCAGATGGGTTACGCCAAAACAAGGCGTATAAATCGGAGCTACTAGGATATAAAAAGTTACTTACTGATAAAAAGATAACGCAGAATGAATATGATCGTTTCGTTGCAGTAGCTACGAAAAAGAACGATGAACTGAAAGCGCAGTCTCAAATGCAACAAACACAATCCACTTTAAGTGGTTTGAGTCAAGTAGCAACTGCTTTAGGTGATGCTTTTGGTCAGTCTAAGGAAATGGCAATTGTGCAAGCTAACATTAGTGGGGCTCAATCAATATTGTCTATTTGGGCAGGTCAAATATCAGGAAATCCCGTAATAGATACAGCTATAAAGGTAGCTTTAACTGCTGCGACTGCAGTTAGTACAGGTAAAAAAATTAACGAAATTAGAAAGCAGAAAAAACCTAAACAACCTAAGTTTTTTAAAGGAGGGTTTACTGGTTCCGCTTCTGCTTTGGGTACTGATGAATATGGTCCCGTAACTGGAGTAGTTCACAAAAATGAATATGTCATTCCTGAGGTAATGACGCAGGATCCTGCGTATGCGGATACTATTGGTTGGTTGGAAGCAAACCGACAACAAACAGTAAAAGGTTTTGTTGATGGTGGTGCAACTACTCCTGGTGCAATTCCATCTACGGGAACAACTACTCCTTCGGATGATAGTACTGCAATGCTCATGGCCATAAATACATTAAACGGAATTTTGGGTAAAGGTATAACCGCCAAACTATTATTAGGTTACCCCGAAATTACAGCTATTAATGAAATGAATGACGAAATAAACGAATCAGCAACAAACGGAAAAATTAACCAATGATTGAAGTATTAAACCATCCAGTAGAAAATAGTTGTTTGTTAGACGGTAACATTACCAAAGTGTCTATTAAATCGGACAATGGTGCCGACCATTATTTCCGTGCTAAAATATATGTAAACGGAGTGCTGTTTGATGAGCAGGGTTGGAGCCGAGTTGATAATTTTACAGCACATAAGGATTTGTTGTACCTATACTACGCTTATTTTAAACCAGTATTTAATCCGTTATTTCCTGATGGTTTACACCAACAAACACACTTAGTTAATAAAGTTCAAATTGATATTGAGGAGTTTGATTTAAATACGGGTAACACAACAAATCAGCTTAGTTTGCCTGTTTTTTTTATGTTGTACAATGTAAAATCAGAAGTGTTTACGGATGCTGATAAAATTGCTTTGTTAGGTGTTGGTGCTGCTGCTTTGCAAATAGATCCGAAAGGAAAAATTGTACTGCCTATTTATAGTAATGCTACAACGGAAGCACTTTCTGTTACTACCAAATTAAATGATGGTACCGTTTTAAATACGGAAACCACTGCTTCTTTTTCAGGTAAAAAAGTGTATTTATATTCGTTTGATTTAGGGAGTGCTAACATTGACTATAGTTATTTGTACCTAACGGTTAACATTGTATTAGGAGCTGAAACGCTTGTAAAAACATTCAAGTTAACCCGTAATCCCGATCATGTTATAAAGGAAATTGTGTATCAAAATAACTTCGGGTTTTTTATACCTGCTTATTTTGATGGGCAATTATCGGAGTCCAGTAGTTTTAAAACTAAAACATACGATCAGTATGACGGTACAAAGAAAATTTATCAAATAGATGAAAATATTACCTATACGGTTAATACAGGTTCTATTGAAAATACAGAAACATATTTAGCAAATGATGTGGCCAATTCCTTAGAAACGTATTTGCATGTAAACAATGAGTTTGTTCCAATTAACACGAGCATTAAAAGGAATCTTGTGCAAAAAGATAGAACCCATGTGTATAATAACAGTTTAACTTTTTACAAAAAAGCAGGTATTCCGTTGTATAATAATTCGGGTACACCAGTAGTATTGAGTCCTACTATATATGCAACGGGGGGAATGGATGTAGCTTTTGATATTGTAAAGTCAATATTTGAAGCTATTTATTCGGATTCCGATCCGTTGTATGCTATTGAATTTTTAACACAAACTGATAAAAACCTATTGGCGGTTAATACAGCTTCCGATAGTTTTACGGCAATTGTCGGTGTCCCGTATTTATGGAGCGATGTGGTTTCTTTTAGATATAAGAACTTACCTGCTGAATTTGGATCTCCATATACTTCAATAGATTTTAAGCTTACAAACGGAACTGTTGATGTGCTTACAGCAACATTGGTCATAAACATCACTAACCCATAATTGCATAAACAATGAATTTAATTAAAATACTAGTTTCATCACATAATGGTAGAGTGTTTGATACTACAGAACTTGATTATGTTAAAAAAACATTGTCTATTAAGCGCGAAAACAATGCTTTTTCACCTGATTTTGAGGTTAGTCATACCACACACCCCTTTTTAATTATTGAAAACGATAAATCAATAACAGCTTTGGGACCTCGCGATTTAACGACTGTTTTTAAAGTGAAAACAGTTACTGTTACCGTTGTTGAAATGGATCAGCATTATGTTGGTGAACTCCAAATTCGTCAGTATACTAATGGTTTTCGGAAGGCTAACCTAAGATACGCCTCAAACCTATTAACATTAAAGGATAGTAAAATAGCTAGTTTTATGCCTGTTATTTCGGTTGTCCCAAACAACCCCAATCCTGCTCCTTATGTGGAAGAAACAATTAATATGCCTCCTCCATTTAGTTATTGGACGGATTATGTAACCGCACTTGAAACTAAAGTGTATCCGGATGTAATGTTTCAAGTGCCTGTTATGCATTGGCCTAATAAATTTGGGACTGAGATGAATGCGAATAGCGAGTGGTTTGATTATGGAGGAGAAATAAATAAACGGACTAACGGCTTACTTCATTTTAACGATGGTTTTGGTGCGGATACACTTGCGCCAGTAAGTAATGTTAGTGTAGTGTCTCCCCAAGTGTTTTTATTAGCTCCGTTACATTATATTGCTCAAAGCATGGGGTATGCTTTAAAAGGAGACTTCCATACGCATGAATTTGTAAAAAAAATACTACTGTTTTCGGATAAAGATAACATGGTAGCTACAAATGTTGATGATGAAGATATTATTGATTTAAACAGTGAGTCATTTGTTGCTTACACAATAATAGAGGGTTTACCAGATAATAGATCTGCTCTTTCGGTGTTTTGGAATCCTGCTATGGGAGGTAGTGCAACCTTGTCTTATTATTTTGAAGTTCCTCCAAGTGCGATACCAGATACTTATGTTTCTTTAAATATAACTGGTTTCGATACAATAGAAATTTTAAACCAACAAATTGGAGCTAATAATGGCGATAACTATGTTTTTCAAGGAACCTTTCCGTTTTCGATTTCGGAAACCGATACGGGAACTATCCATTTTACACATACTAATGGTGTAAATCCCATAAATCCAGACCTTGAAATACAAGTTATTTCACCTAATAAGCATTATCATACCCATACTACAGTCGATTTAGGAAGGTATGTACCTGATATGACGGTACCAACTTATTTTACAATGTTAAAAAACCTGTTTAATTTAAGTATTGAGGTAGATGATTCTGTAAGGGAAATTGATATTAATTTCAATGAAAATATAGGTGTAACTGAAGTGCCTGAGATATTAAATCATTCTTTGAAATTGGCACCTTTTAATATTGCTCCAAACACCTCTTTTTTATTGAAATACACTAATGAGGTTGATGCAGCTATGTTTGTAACTAGGGATTTAGCTACTGTTTACTCTAATCAATATGATCAGTTTAATAAAGAATTAAATATCCCGTTTAAAACAATACCTCATAACGGTACTACAAGTGAGTTGAGTAGTAAAGTAGTAGAAAGGGATGGTGTTGGTTTAATGATTTATGATCCAACGACATATCCAAATACAGCAACAGTTGTTGGAGGACAAACTTTATTTCTTGATGGTGTAGGTGGTATTTATGAATCGTTTTGGAAAAAATGGTTGAAATTCAGGTTAAGTGCATCCAGAATAACATTGGAAGGGCCTTTAACAAGAACTGAATTTACTAAAATTAATAAAGCAAATGCTATGTATGTTGATAATCAACACTACAGAATAGTATCAACTACATTAATGCAGTCCTCCAATACATTAAATGAAGTTAAGTTCGAGTTGGAGAGTGTTAATTTTTAAAAAGAATAAGAAGAGTTTTTTACCATTGCATCGGCACCGCTATTTCTATCAGTATATCCCTCAGTAACTTTTAAATCGTGGTGTCTGGCTTGGTCTCTTACTTTTATTGCCGGTATTCCAGAGTTTAACAATTCTGTAATACCACTATCTTTTAAAGAGTAAAATTGATACACATCACTTAGTCTTAGTGCTTTTCGCATTCTTGCCCATTCGTCACTAATAGCTTTCGGTTTTAATTGTATGTCTCCGCACTTATAATTGTTTTCTGAAAATAAATAATCTGAATTTTTAGCGTTTTTTATATGGTGCGCTAACATATTAATGTACTCGTTAGGAATTGTGATTGGTTCTGTTTTGTGGTTTTTAGAATCATCTCCATCAATTAAAATGTAACCATCCAGAAGTCTTACATCTTTAACTTTGATTTTTGTTAACTCAGTTCTTCTAATAAAACAGTAGTAAGTAGCTAAGCAAAGTGTCATATAGTCTTTATTATTATTTAAAAAATAATCTCCAATTTTCTCTCGGATAATTTTCGGTATGACTTTACGTTTCTTTTTCTCTTTCTTTTTCGTTTCCATTTTGGAGGTAGGATCTACTTTAATGAAATCACGTTGTAGCAAATACTTGCAAAAAACTCTTATTCCAAGTAAATAATTGTTGTGGGTTCCGGTAGAGTTATTTCTTTCATAATATATATGATCAATAAACCCCTGGACAAAAGCGGAATTAAAATGAAGACAATACATTTCTTCCTTCCCCTCCCTGATCATATAGTTTTGCAGGTTTTTTATATAGGACCTATATGACCTAACGGTATCTGGGCGTAAGGCTTTATCTTTTAATTGTTTTTGCAATCTCTTTAAATACAATTCCGCAACCTCATTTAAACTAGCAAAACTTCGTGTAGCTTCTTCTTCAATAAATGGGTTCCATCCTTTTTCAAGTTTAATATTGATTTCGGCTACTATTCTGCGTGCGTATTTTAGCCTTAGAGTAGCGTTGTTCATTGGCTTTACTCTATTCCTTTTTCTAACTAATTTGTTCGAAAACGGGTTTAAAACATAGAAGACAATGTTCCATTCTTTATTTCTTCTAAGTTCTGCGGGGACATAATCAACCAAAGGGATATTTGAGCTGAGATTTTTTTGAAGCTTTTCCATTTTTTTTTTACCCTATTAACTAAAATTAAAAGGTAAAAAACTTGAAACTTGACTTGACACAGTTTTGACACAGTGTTTTTAACTGAAAACACCTCAAACCCTTATAGTGAAAGGTTTGAGGTGTTTTTTTGTAGCGTGAGGCAGATTCGAACTGCCGACCTCCTGAGTATGAATCAGGCGCTCTAACCAACTGAGCTACCACGCCATTTTGCTAACGGTGTGCAAATATAAAAACAATATTAGATACTGCAAGGAATATGTGTAAAATATATGAAAAAAAATATTTGTAAATTATTTTCTTTAATCTCTAATAAATATTTATATTGTGAAAAATATTG